>VTLG01002253.1_pt1 | contig 45630 bp, 61 predicted proteins | sample 4694571 | NCBI WGS metagenome assembly VTLG01 (sample SAMN12604809, study PRJNA352737) | marine metagenome | biome: ENVO:00000447; feature: ENVO:00000209|ENVO:00000569|ENVO:01000036; material: ENVO:00002151; isolation source: viral sequences binned using virsorter ...
ATTGTTAAAAGAATTCTTTCACTTGCTGGATCTACCGCATTTGTAGCCACATTAGCAGTAAATTCAGAAATAATAGTAGTCGAAAGTGGATATCCATATGCACCTACAGCTGGTCCTTGTTCCGTCATATAATAAACATAAAACTTACCATTGTTTGCATAATCGGGATGCCAGGCAAGACCTAAGCACCCTCGTTCATCGTAAGCTCCGAAAGGTCCAAGACCAATAGTAAGATTTAAATTTGTTAAAGAAAAGAATAACGATACAACTCCAGTAGTGGTATCTAAGAGATTGATAATTCCCGATTGATCTACAATAGCAACTACATCTGGATCCATAGGATATGCTACAATAGTTGCAATATCTGTAACTTGATCTGTTATTAGAGCAGAACCAACCAAATCTCCTGTGTCTCCTGATCCAGGAACACTCTGAATAAAGTTGCTTGAATATAATTCAACCCAATCTACATTTGGATTTAATGTCGGACTCCAAGTCTGTGGGTGATGAAATGTGAATGATGGTTCGCTTAATAAGGTCTGCATAGTAGCATCATCAACAACGGCAAATACGTTCTGTTCCCAATATGTCTGCAACTCATCTACCCATAAATTATTACCTCCAACTCCCAATTCAGGATGAAAGTTGAAACATACCCAAGTAGCAACTGGAGTATAAACAAATCCGTGAGTTAGTGGATTACCTTGAAAATCAGTACCGTTTTCCCAATTAGAATCATAGGTCACCGTATATTCGTGATAGTGGGCAGTCATTACCCCACCAGTTCCGTTTTCTATTGTACCACCTTGATGAACTCCTTGAGCATCTTCTATAGGATCTTGAGAATCTTGCAGTTTTCCAATATTATCGTACAAAGTAACTGAAGCAATAGTTCCATCAATTAAGTCTCTTGCTTCTTCTCTTCGTAAACAATTTGCTACCCGTCCTCTTTGTCTGTCTACTATTTCACCTTCTTCAAAAAAGTGAACGTGATTTGTTGCTTCTGGAAAGAAAGCCGTAGTATGCTTATCAGCAAAGAATTTTGGTATTTCAAAAGCATCTCGATTTACTAAATCTCTTGCTTGTTGTACCGTCATCGGTGCAGTAGTTGCCGTTTTCCCGTGAACAATTAAATTCTTAATCTCAACATAACCCCAAGTTTCTCCCGCAGTTTCACAAGAGGCTTTATCTGTATATTGTGTATCAGAACAGACTGGATCCTCAAATTCGTGTACGTGAAAGGCGGCAGCCCCTACACTTAAATCTGGTGCTGTCTGACCTTTAGTAAGTTTTGTATCTACTACAGGAGCAAAACCATTCTTACGTCCGTGATTATGTATGATATGTGCCGCATTTTCAAATGTTCCTACTTGAACAGAATCAATCACATCATTGGTCATACCATATACTTTGTGTACAATGGTATCTTCTCTATATGTCTCAAAATGTCCATAAGATTTTTCTGGAGCATATTCTGCTTCTGGAATAAATGCTTCGAGCCAAGAAATAAATCTCTGAAGTGCTTTCTGTACTGTAAGTTCCCAAACCGAACAAGAAATCATTCGACCATCAGCTTCATTGCCCCGGGAATCGTAGATTTCCATTTCCTGAACACTTGGTGGAAATTCTTTAATTGGGAGAACAAGTAAATGCTGAGTGAAATCAAGTACCGTAGTATGTGGAATAGCCGCAAGACCAATCTTAACTTCATCATTAATCCAAGAAATTGTATATAATTTTTCTTGAATTCGTGAACCAATTCTTCCACCATCTATCTGCCAGTTAACAGAAAAGTGATCCGATGGGTTATCCCAATCTTCTGCACCAACAAGTCCAGAACGTGCTTCCAGATTCTTCAATACTTCTACTACATACTCATCAAATCCTGTTTCGAGGAATAATTCAAATCCAGTATGAGCGTGCCCAAGGGTTCCGTGTTGTTCTGATTCTGCATCCCAGATGTCCATTGCAACATCAAGATATGAAAATATCGTAATGAACCACTTGACATAATCGGTGGGCATTTCCACCACTAAGTCTACGTTAGAATCGTATGAGAATTCAGCGAATAGTTTTAGTCCAACAGGGTGGACAAGTTTCTTTAATACTTCTCTGTATGCTTGGACAGGAACTGAAGATTTTACAACATATGAAAAGTCTTGATAATAATCATTATCTTGCATCTTTCTGTCCGAAGACAAGAAACCTGCACTATCTAACCAGTACCCATTTGTTTTCCAAACAGCAGTTTTTACATTAGGCTGGGCTACAGTATCAAGAAGAGCATCGCAGGCTTCTCTTGTTTCAGGAGGCTCTGTAATGTTTTGAAGAATACTATTTTCTACAGTTTGAATTCCTGTAGTTAATTCAAGAACTGGATACCACTCTAAAAATGCTGGCTCACCAAAATATGGAGATGCAGACTCATTACCTTCAGGATGTAATGCCGCCTGACAATCAATCATATTGTCGAATGTAGAGTAACCCGTTTGTGGATCAGCCGGCCAGTCGGGCGATACTGTACAGAAAGACTGTACAGGTGCGTTTCCTGGATATGAAGAATCATATTGATACGCAAGAGTATTTACAATGTATTCTCCCTCCTGAAAGTCGAGATTAACATTCAGTAAATTCATCTTTGTAAAATCTACATCTAATCCTTTAATTTCAGCCGTAGCACCACTCGTTAAACCTGTGATTAACGGCTTCTCGAATATAACAGGTACTTCATTAGGATGACCAGTAACGTGCATCCACTTATCTTGCCAAGTGTGACCGTTGATAATACATTCACCTTCTGTTCTTATTCCTTCTGAAATAATTCTTGCTTTAAAGGGAACTACATTAAGTTGTGTTCCTATATCTTCCCAGACTTCTTCATCTTTGAGAAATACTCCGCTAACTTCTGTGAGTAATAACTTTTCATAAGTCGAAACAGTTACGTCCTCAGGCATATCAACGAAAGCGGTAGCACCAGAAGTTTGTCCTACAATCTTCTTATTATAAAGTGTTTTTACTGTTTCAGGAACAACCACATTTTCAGTTTCACCATAATATGGTGAATTGGAATCTTCAGTCTCTTTATCAGTCAATATTGTAATCCACTCTGGCTCATACCAAACTGAACCAGATGCTCTCCACATCCATTGTTTAGGATATATGGTTTCTACAGAACTGTCAAAATCTCGTCTGAAGAGAAAGTTAAGGGCGTTGGTAGTACCCTTTTGGCGATAGATGGGCTGAATATTCTTGGTAAGAAAAGCCTTATCTGTGGTACTTATGGTAGGATCAACAGCAGTATGAGGAGTACCGTGAAGATACTGTTTCTCAAACTCTGGAATAAAAGAATCTAAGGCGTGATCTACATCTAAGTTCTGAATTAGATCGGTGATTTGTCTATATTCACCTAATTCACCATTAGCATCAGTTTCCCTTTCCAAGTATTCAAAATACTTGCGTAAGAAAGTGATGAACATCGGATGGTCTTCCCGAACATAATCGGGTACCATTCTTTCTACAAAGAGTGAGAGAAACTTTGCAGGATGTGTAGTAAAGTTATCTTTTTGAGCCATTTGTAATTACACCATCAAGCATTAACACTTACCATTGAAATATTACTGTTTTGTAGAACTAGCAAATTACTCCGGATTGCTGAAATGTCATTTGACTGAGGTGTAGTATACAAACTTATTACTGTGTTAGTATCTAAAACTGGGTTAAATCCAATTAACTCAATAATTCCATTTTCGTAATCGATGGTTCCTTGTTCAGTATTTAAAAATTGTTCATTCGCAATATCATATAAAAGAATGTTTCCTTGCCCATCGTCTAGTAATGCAAATTGGGTTCCGGCTTCTGAATTACCGAATACAGAAGATACAGCAGTACCTGCCGTAATCGCATTGTCAAATCTGAAAATATAGTTACCAACTGTATTGGATGCTTGAATGAAAAACTTTTTATACATTTTGATGTTGGTTAAGTTATTACTGATAGAATTATCGGTGCTATCAATAATAGTAATAAGTCTAGAATATCGTAAAGTTACCTTAAATTGTGCAAGTTCCTCCTCAAAGAAATCTTCAATTTCTGATATAATTTTAGTCTGAACTTCACCAGCGGATAATGTAGTCTTTACTGGATCATACTTAACCGTTGATTCTACATCAATATACGTGTATTCTGGTGCAGTTATGATTGGATTAATAGCCAACATATTGTATTTGGAAAGTATATCATCTGTAAGTCTTTTCTTCGTCAAGGGAGATAATTCTAAACCGTGCTTTGGTTTGATACAAATGAATACAGCACCATATTGTGGTGGATCGTTTTCTTCTCCTCCCCAAACTGCAATAGAGTCAATATTTGGGTATTTCTCTACAAGAATCGTTTTATAATCTTCGGCAGTAACCGCTCTATCTTGTCGTTCATATGCTCTTGGAGCAGTTTCTTTGATGTTTGCTGTACTTTCCTGTTCAGCACCTAAAGATGAAATATCTACAGTTTCTAAAGTAACCGTTGAAGCCGTATAGGCTTCCATAATTGTTGATTCCAGAGCAAATGTTTGTTCTTGAACGGTTGATGTATAATTCCCGGCATCGCCATTCGTGCTTAAATATGCAATTGTAATTAGTTGTCCATCAAGAGGTCGTCTTCCAAACATTCCATTTCCGAAATAAATTTCTGTGACTCCATCTAGTCCCTCTTGAAGGAAGAAAACGGAAGAGTTATTATCTAATTCAGAAAGAATTTGATTATTCTCCCACGGCCATTCCGCAACAATCATACTTATGGTTGCTCTATCGCAATATGGATCTCTAATTATAAACTTTTGCGTTTCTGAGGTAGCATCCATTGTCCATTCTAGACCTTTTAATGTGCCTTGATTGAGTTTAATTTCTCCCGAGAACTCTCCACCTTCATCTGCAAATATATTTACTGTTTCAAGATTAGTAAAAGGTAATGCTACTCCATTGATATTAGAAACAAATTGCGTTCCTTTTTCAACAACAATATAGGAAGGATCTGTACCAGTAGTATCAAAGGTGAGTTTAACAATGGCTTCTGCGGAAGTAGCAGATTTTGGAACATAGCCAATTGATTTTGCGTGAGATACTACGGAATTTCGGAGGGTAGCAGTATCAAGAAAAGATTCATTGATAGCCATATTAGTGTGAAATCCCATATAATGAGTTGTGTATGCCATTACATCGAGCAATACACTCATTCCAGATCCTTCGAAATCATAATCTATGAATTCGTTTTGACCTTTCATAAACTCTTTAATGTTCTTTTTTATTCCATCAAACTCAAGATTACTTAAATTTAATGCTTTTGGATTAAAAGTTGTCGCCATTTGTTACCTCAATCTATTTAAGAAGAAATCGAGTGTTACAGGTGAACCTTCATTTATGGGAGTATAAACGATGGTTACCTCATACCCATTTCTGTCTGGATCTGCTTCCACTGATACGCCTTCTAATCGACATCTGGATTCAAATCTTCTAATTGCCTGCTCAATAGCTCCTTCTAAAACAACTCGTGTTTCGATGGACATTGGCTCAAAAAGTGAGTGATATATCGTTGAACCAAATTCACTTTGAAATACACGTTCTCCGCGTTGTGTTCTGATAATACGAATGATACTTCCATTAATAGCATCGACATCGGATCGACCAACAACATCATTGGTCATTGGATGAACCAACATATCTAGGTCTATGTCTCTATATTTTCTAAGTCTAGTTGTTCGTATCGGTTCAGGCATTCTTTATCTCGTTATATCATATTTATACTGTGGATCGGTCAGGCTTCATCTATAATGCAAGTTCCCGAGCCCGAAAGATTTGTAGAACCACAGGATAGTGAATCTCCAATTCTTGCTACTGGTATCCCATTGATTAATACATTAGGTGAACCGCTTGCTTGTATTGCATCGTGCGAATCACATACTGAACATCCGTGAGATTCCCAGACATCCCCTACCCTAACAACCGGCAAACCATCAACTAGTACATCCCAGGATGCACTTAAAACGGTTCTAGTCGGAAAACATCCGTGTCCGGTACACATATCTCCTAATCTTACTACTCCTGGCATATTTTTCTCCTATCCATTGCTACCTATTCTACTAAATTCTAAACTAGGTAATTTATCAGTATCAAAAGGTTTCTCTGTTGGTAATTTTGATCTTGTATTTACATTCTTTTTGTTTGTAAACTTTCCATAAGATTGTATTGCTTTTTTCGCATTTGTAACTCCTGCTTGACCTTTTTTGCATACCCATTGTCCATTTGCTTCTTCACATACTGCTTTAGATTTTGCATTATCAATTTGTATAGAAGCACTTGCTCCAGAGACGGCTCGTACGGCTGCCGAAATAACATACCATTTACCTGAATGTTTTAGACATACTTCTTTTCCTGGCTCAAAAGGTTCAACTAAAGTAGCACCGTATTGAGCCATTATTACTGCTTCTACTGATTCGTAAATATTATCATCTACCACAATATAAGCACCAGTTCCTGCCGCTTCAGCCGCGTCTACTTTAGCAATTAATGATTCAGTATAATTTTCAGGTGGAACTAATTGATACCCATTAGGATATTCTAAATCTGAAAAATCACAAGCTCCCACTTCTTTTGCATCAGGTATAGCCTGTCTTGGTTCACAACCACAAGTCTCTACTTGCGACCAGTCTCCCGTTTTCATTGCTAATTCGACCACTTCTCTAGATTGATCATAATCCGAGATATCTCCACCAATATTAGATTTCTGTGTTGTTCTATCTGGTGGAAGCAAGGCGGCACCTTCACTCAATCGAAATGTTCCAGGTAATACCCCTAAACCTGCTTGTACATAAGTTGGAACCGCAAATGGTTTTGGATCATTAGGATCTGCACTAGACTTTGGTATAGGAGCCCCCTGTTTTGATAATACCGGATCTACTCCTGCTGGAGAAAATGGAGTTACTTTTCTCGGTGTAGTCCAAGTTCCGTAAAATGAACCTACTCCCTCAAGTGCATCTCGTTCTTTAGTTATGATCATTGGATTCCCAGGATCTGAGGGAACGTCCCGACTCTTAGGAGTAACTTTGGGTCTTTGTACATCTTTCAAAGCAGAGGAAGGACTGCTTGGTGGTGGACCAGCTTCGTATTCTGGAAAAACATCTGCTAAAGTCTTAGCTATTGGTCCCATAGCCGCTTCTACTGAACCAGCCATTTTGACCTCATTATCAGTCATTTCCTTTTCGTGCCATTCACCATCTGTAGCTTTACAAGCATCTTCATTTCTATTAGAACCTCCATTTGTGCCACCTGTACACCATCCTACTTTATGGACTTTTGCGACTTTCTTTTTATCTTCGGCTACTGCCTTATATTCAACTTCATCTTTATTCTTCTTAAACGCTTCGGTTGAATTATTAAATGGAGTTTCACCTTTCTCAATTCCTTTTGAAAAATCTGACTTTGCTTCAACATCTTCGGGAAAATCTGGATCATTTGGAGTTGTCCATCCTACACCAGGAACATATTCAGGTGGTGTAGAATCATATCCTCCAGTTGGAGAAGCCGCTTTTTGTTGTTCAACTACTTCTGTTCCAACAGGCAAATCATCAGCTACTTGTGCGAATGAAGGTTGCCCTTCCATCGCGGCTTGCTTATGTTTGGGTACATCAATAACTGTTCCGGGAGGTTTACCAACTTCATCAGCAAGAGGAAGTTCAGGTTCTTCTGGCTCATCGAGTTGCCCTGTAGCTCCTTTATATAACTTAACAATGTCTTCCATAACGGGTTGCGTTACGTGCTGGAGCATTCTGTTATTATTGACTAACGCACAAGGATCGGAAGTTGCCATCTTTGCAAAGGCTGCCCATTGGGCTAATTTGGTAAGGGCGGCTGCCAGTGCGGCGACATCTTTTCCGATAAGATCATTAACCTTCTCCATCATCTCTCCGCACATATTATTGAAATCGTTTGTTAGATTTCTAATAACAGCACAATTGGCAAGCATATTAGATACGCTTGAGGCATTGGTTACATCTTCAACTAGTGTTCTTGTTCTATTAGAAAGCTGAGGGAGATCACCCATTCCCATAGCATCATCAATAACACCTTCAGATTCAAGTAATGTAGCAAATCCAGCGGCACAATCAAGCATATCATCATACTGACCTAATGCTCTAGATAATTCTCTACCAGCTTGCTGAATTCCAGAATTTCGTATAAAGTCTCGTGTAGCGGCTAGCAGGGCATCTTCTAAAAAATCTCCACAATGAGTAAAGCCATCTGAAACTTCTTGTACTCCTTGAAGAGTGTCCCAGATTTCAGTTCCATCAGCTCCATATGCCGCCTCTAGAGCGGTCTTATCTACTTGACCTGTAACATCCAGAGGCTTAGCATCACTTCTCATTTGATTTAATTTCCCCGTAGCCGGGGATCGCATTGTGGATCCAACGGATCCCATTGCATCATTAACGCTTGTAAACGTTCCTGTTCCTTGTGCGGATGATATTACACTACTTGGTGATACTGCCATTTATTTCGTTCCTACTAGTTTAATTTTAATCCTGCGCCTTTGACCCAGTTTATTTTACCTGATTCCGTTGTTAAATTACCAACAGAAGTGATTGTACAATCTCCCATTATGTCAGGTTTCCAATCTCCCGTAACTTCCATCTTCCATTCACCACCAACGACCATTTCTAAATCTCCGCCCGTTTCAATTTTCATATTCCCATCGACTTTAAAATTAACATCTCCTGTGACGGTAACCTCATCATTACCTGCGACAATAGTAAAATTGTCCATTTCTACTTTAACTGTTCTAGTTCCATCTGGACCGATCTCTTCATATGTACCCGACTTATGATATTTCATAAGTCTTTCAGCACCCGGGGTATCATCCCATTCTTCTACGTGTCCGCTTTCGCTTGCTCTTACGTGATTAAATGGATATTGAGCCTTATAATTATCCATAGGTAAACCTTCTTCAGGCTTAGACGAACCTCCTCCTACACTCGGTGGACCTGTAAAGTTTTTTCTTGCTCTTCTATGTGTATCTGGTTCTCCCAAATGAGTAGCTTTTGGATAAATACCATTCGGATCATTAAACCCAGTTTTTGCTGGTGCTTTTGTAGGATATCCTCCAAGAGTTCCCATCATTATTGGTTCTTGACAATTCTCTCCATCTCTAAAGAATCCTACTACCCAAGTTCCTTCTACAGGACCCAGAGGAGTTGTTCCAATTCCATTCATTGCGGCAGAAGTAATTGGTTGCATCGGATGAGCCCAAGGTAAATCTTCTGTAGGAATACCTTCATCAATACCTTGTTCCATCTTCTCTGTATGTAAACCAGCGATTCTTACTCTACATCTTCCCAAAGCCATTGGATCACGTCGGTCTTCTACTACGCCCATAAACCAAACAAATCCATCAAATCCCATAAATTGCATAATCTATCCTCTCTCTTCTATTACCATATCTGGATCTCCGAAGAATCCATCTTTCATACATTCTAGTGTCATTACATATTCCTTATTATTAATTTTATGATGTATAGCCGTGACTAACCATTTTCCCGTCAAATATTGATCCTCAGGTAAATCGTGAACGTGAATATTTGTCGGTATTCTTAATATTACAACATCACCAGCCCAACAATTTGTGTCACCAGGAACATCAAATTTGATGGTATTTGTTCTCATTTCGGTCTTCTTCATATCATAATGCGGATAATGGCTCTTCTCTCCTTTATCGTGAATACCATAAAGATAATTAGCACTCATAAAGCCTTCGTGTTGCTTCACATTAAAGTCTGCAAATGGAGCATCTTTTGGTCCATTGAGACCAATACCTTCTGCTAATACAACATCTTTCTCTCCGTCATATTCTACCTCATATGATTCTAATGATTTCTCAAGAATATTATGAGTCAATATGGATGCACCATATTGACCACTCACTTGTCCTCCAGATATATTAAATCTACTTTGCTCTGAATAATTCTCCATCATTGAGTTATCAATCGTGAAGCCACGAGCATCTTCAGCTATTTGACTGGGCTGACTCTTCAATGTAAAGGCTCGCATTATATCTCCACTTTTTAATTCGTCTACAGTCATAAACTTAAAGCCATCATTGTTTTCAAAGAACAAATAATTAGATTCTCCCTTAGCAGATACGGAATTTTTCGCAAGAAAATTCAACAACTGGAATGGATTCCAATTTGGCACAACAATCTGTTTTTCGTGAAGGGAAGGAGAGACCACAAAATCAGTCCATAGATATGAACCAAATTCCAAAACACTTGTACCCACATATTCTGCTATTTCAGAAGCCGTCATTTTCATAAATGATCGACTTATTTTTTTCTGATTATTAACGAAAAGATACGGAGATGATATTCCTATATTATATTCAGTATGTGTTTTGGTTTTTATTCCAGCAGATATAGAATCTATTTTAAACTCTTTTTCAAGATTAGAAGTTTTTGCAGAAGACGAATTCGGTGTAACTATTTCAAAATGAAATTGTTCTAATCCAGAACCGACTATACCATTAGCCTCAATCATACCAGTTCCATCATCAATCAGTATACTTCCAAACATACAATTATTGTAGATAGACTCGTATATACTCATCTGCTTAATAATTCCACTTAATTCTTCACTATCTCCTTTATAATTCGTAAACTCACAATTCCAATCAGAAATAGTTTTTGGATCTAGAGTTTCAAGACTTTGCTCAGCCATAATATATTATTCCTGAAATTGTTGTTTAGTATCTTTCATCCATTTTGCAAATTCATCTGCTATTTTGGGAATATGCGTTGGTTTTAATAACATTATTTGTCTTTTCTTATCATTTACATATATTTCCCATTCTAAGTTAGTAACTGGCACTAAAGTTCCTTCTCCATTTTGTTCATCATATTGAACATAATTAGCATCTTCGTAATGATGAACTGCATTTATATCATCATAAAGGATTTCAGCATATGCTTCGACTTCTGTTTCTCTCATTACCCAATCATAAAATGGATCAACGACTTTGTTGATTGCACATACAATCCACCAATAATCTTGATTTCCATAATATTTTTCTGCTATTTTTTCAGGAGTATCAGTCTCTAAAATATTTACAGAATAATACATTGTTTCATAATTCATTACTGTTTTAAGCATATCCAATCTATGAGTAATATCACATATACTCACACCATTGTAGGTAACTTGAGGAAGTATTTTTGTGTACTTAGCCATTAATATCCTCCTCCAAACTCAATATCCTCTTGTGTAATGATTGCATTTTCTTTCAATTGTACTGTTAGCTGAGTTTCAATTGGAGCGCCATCTTCATAAGCATTCCACGTTCCTGTAGGCGTATAATTTACCTCTACTGATTGAATAAATGAATCTTTAATTTGAAATAGATGTGGATTTCGTTCTTTCCCAAACCAGAATTCTACATTGACTGTTACAGGTATACCTAGACGACCAATACTTCTCAATGAATCTTGTACATCTTTCATTGCGGCTGGCGAAACATCCTTTTTCCCTTTTTGACTTTCTTTTTCTACATCCTTTACTGCTTTCTGGTGAGCCTTTGCCGAATTTGCAAAATTAGAATCACCAGCAAGAGCACCCTTTACTACAGGAGAAGAGAATTTTTTGAGAGCAAAACAAACTGTTTCTATAGCATTTTGCTCTTCTCTGTCTTTAGGAGTCATTCTCCAAGAAAGTGTATGTGGTCTTAAAGATGCTCCATCGTATACTAACCCCATTTGCTGATTTGCGATTGAACCCATTGCCATTTTACCAGAAGCATTCACATTCGCTATATCTGAAGTGAAACCTGCTAATTCTTGACCAGCTCCAGCTACTGCGGATTTAGCTTGATCCCAGAAAGTTGCGGCGTATCCTTGTAAACCTCCCATACCAGTAGAGTCTTTAGTACCTCTATTGACCATCATATTTTCGGTTTCTGTATATTTTTGCTGATATGAAGTGGAAAGAGTTAGTGGCATAGGAAGCCAGATATTCGCTATTGTGTCTTTATCCAATGAGTGGTTTTGACCAGTTACGACTTCTTTATCCCGAGTGACTGGAATCCAAGAATTAATTATGAGTCTTGTCCAAAAATTCCCTGCGGATACATCCTCTAAAGGGAATTTGAATATCCGAACACCATCTCCTGGTGGAATATCAGAAGGATCAGGAGCAAATGTAGAGACTGGATGGGCTGGTTCAGCTAATCCGCTCTGAATATCTGCAACTTGTACTGCGGACCCGTGTGAACCTATATTAGGTCGTTTTTGCCCTTTATAAACATCTGCCATTGTTGTACCTCAATTGTGCTAAATAAGTAGTATTTGAACTATTTATATAAATAACTGAGATGGCATATAAGGGAAAATATAAAGTAAAAAATCGTGATAAGTATGTTGGGGCAGTGGATAACGTGCAATATCGATCCGCCTGGGAACGTAGATTTATGGTATATTGCGATATTTCACAAAAGAATATTGTACGATGGAGTAGTGAGGAAATAGTATTACCTTATGTGAGTCCTGTGGATGGCAAAGTGCATAGATACTTTCCTGATTTTTGGATTGAACAGAAAGGTGCAGACGGAAATTTACGACATTTGCTTATTGAGGTTAAGCCTAAAGAACAATGCGGTCCTCCCAAAAAACCACTGAAGAAATTTAAGAATTCTAGAAGCAAATTTCGATATTTAAATGCTATAAAAACTTGGAAAATAAATGAAGCAAAATGGAAAGCAGCCGAGGAATTTTGTGCGGATAGAAAATGGACATTTAAAATACTAACAGAGGATCATTTGGTAAAGTAATATGGCTGTAGTAGACATCGCAAAAGGAACTGAAAGAGTCGCTTCCGACGGAAACAAATATCGTTGGATAGGCAGTCAATGGGGCAAAGTAACCAGAACGAATAAAGTCGGTCAAATGGCTAGAAGAGCAATTGGAGCCGAATTAACAAAAGCCCAATTGTCTCCGAAGAGAATTTCTAAAGCTAGACAAACAAAAAAGTCGGTAGCGTGGTTTAAACAAAAAGTTGGAGAATCTGCTAAAGGATTTAAGAAGAAAGCCCAGTTAAGACCTGGAAAGATGTACACGTTTGGATATGATGCCAAACTGAAAGCGATTCTACCATATTGGGATAAATTTCCTCTTATTATTGTTCTAGATGCGTATAAAGACGGCTTTATGGGACTGAACTTTCATTACTTACATCCTATCGAAAGAATGAAATTTATGAACAAGATAATGAAATTTGCTTCCCAAAAGGGAGAGGTAGAAGATATGACTGACAAAGCACGTTTTAATATGACTTGGAGATCGGTAAAGAACATCAAAAACTCCGATAAGATGATACATAAATACCTATATGGACACGTAAGGACAAGTCTATTAGAAGCACCACCTAATGAATGGGAGAATGCTATATTTCTACCTTATCAAAGATTTGTGGGTGCCTCAGCTAAATCAGTTTGGAGTAAATAGTGCAAGTATCGGATTTTAATGAAGTAATAACTAAAGAAGATTTCGCTAGAAATAATTTATATTCTATCGAAATCTATATGCCCAAAGGACATAAAGATATGGGTATGTCTGGTGGAGGTGGATACTTAGGAGAATTTTATACTGGAGTAGAAAAAGAAAAAGGCGGAACCAAATTTCTTTCGTATAAAGCAAAACAAGTATCTATTCCAGGTAAAAGTCTAGGAACAATCGATGTTAAACGTTTCGGTCCTATCTTTAAAGTAGCAAACGATTTAATTATTGATACTGTAACAATGACATTTATGATTGGTGAAGACTATGCTGAACATAGATTTTTTGATGGATGGATAGCCGCTGTTATGGGACAAGTAAAACACGGAACTGGAGTGTCTAAAAATAGTCCCAAACCTTCTCATAGACAGGTATACACATTAAGTTATTATTCAGATTATATTGCTTCAGAAATAAGAATTATACCTCTCGATAGACAAGGTGGAGCAATTGCTAATATTGCATTAATAGAAGCATTTCCATCAGCATTAGGACCAGTAGAATATATGTGGGGTTCAGAAGGAGAGATTGCTACTTTTACTGTAACTTGGGCATTTAGAGATTGGAATCATACTGATCCAGGACACGGATGGTGGGCTGATTCAGATACTAACGCTACTGGTGGAAAATTTAATGAAGGACATTTTTTAGAATCCGAACGAGAAAGACAATAATTGATTATATAATGCGAATTTAGGAGATAATATTATGGCATTACCGAAGTTAGAAACTCCGATGTACAAGTTGACCTTGCCATCGGACAAGAAAGTAACTGTAACTTATCGTCCATTTCTGGTGAAAGAAGAAAAGATTCTTCTTACAGCAATGGAAGGAGCGAAAACATTAAAAGGAATTGAGTTTCAAAATGCAGTAAGGGATGTAATTATAAGAATCATCGACAACTGTACAGATGGAAAACTCGATACAGAGAAATTACCTCAGTTTGATGTGGATTTTTTGTTCTTAAATATTAGAGCAAAAAGCAGAGGAGAAGTAATTGAGCCATCATTTACCTGTAATCAAGAAAAGGATGGAGTACCCTGTGGAAACATAGACAAGTATTCTATTAAAATCGATGAAATCAAAATCGATTTTCCGGACAAAGATTATTCTAAGGTAATGTTAACGGATGCAATAGGTATCCAGTTAAAATATTTGTCTACTTCTGAGATGAAAGTCCACGATAATGAAAACGACTCTATTGAAAAAATGTTTAAAGTTATTGTGGATTCAATAGATTATGTATTTGATGCAGAGAATGTTTATAAAGGAGCTGAAACATCAAAAGCTGAAATGAGTCAATTTGTAGAGCATATGCACGAACCAGCATTTGATGCAATTAAAGATTTTTTCGCAAATCAGCCACGTTTGAGACACGTAATTGATTATAAGTGTTCAAAGTGTGGTCATAAAGAGCCAGTCACATTGGAGGGGCTGGAAGATTTTTTCGGCTTTGCATAAGCTACGATACGTTGGTCAATCATTACAAGACCAACTTCCAGCTTATGCAACACCACAACTATAGTTTATATGATTTAGAGCATATGATTCCGTATGAAAGAGAAATTTATGTTTCACTTTTAGCGGAACATTTACAACAAGAAAAAGAACGACACGAACAAATGAGAAATAGGAGACCTTAATGGCTTCAACAATGGAAACCTGGGCTAAAGTAATGGGGGCGAAAGCCGTCATTGGAGGTGGTGTCGAAAAGATGAATAAGATGCTGTCCGGGGAATCCAAAGCCTTAAAACAACAAAGAAAACGACAAAGGGCGGAAGAAAAAGAACAATCAAAAATACTGCTTGCCGAAGAAATGGCAACGCATAGAGATTGGATGCGTGAGAATGGTAGTTATATTCAAGCTATAAGGGATAGAGTAAGCGGTTATAATGCTCTGACTGAAGAAGAAAAGGAAATAGCCGATGCCCGTGGAGTAGAGGAAGCCAAAGCAAAAGTCCAAAGGGATAAAGTACAAAAACAAAGTATGGCTTCCGCTATGTCTGGAATATCGGCTGAAGAATATGCGGCACAGCAAGTACGAAATGAAGCGGTACAAAGAAAAAGACAAGCCGAAAGAGACTTAAAGAAAAAATCAATTGCTAACGCCAAAGCAAACGAATTAAGAATATCGGCTCTTGCTGAAGAATTAAAGAATTTAGGAGAGTTTAATCAACTCACTAAAGATCAAATTATTGAAAAAATCGAGGCGAAAGAACTAGAAACATCAAATAAGGAACTTCAGGAAAAAATCAATAAGGCTGAAGAAGAGTATTTAGGAATTAAGCACGAGCAAATAGAAGATGCGGAATCAGATGGAGAATCTCCATCTCTTAAAGGTGTAGCTGGTGGACCAACTAAAGCCCCTGAGAAAGTATCAGGAGATGCTCCAGGAACTGAAGGTGCTCCCGTTTCTATGGCGGCAATGCTCGATGGAGATCCTTTAGGAATAGAGTCTGAACAGATAGATGAACTTCTCGAAATTGAAAGAGAAGAACTTGCTATGGACAGACGGAGAGAAGCAAGAGAGATTAAAGCCGCAAGAATGGCTTTAGAGGATCGCAGAGACAAAAAATTCGCTCAAGGTCTGAAGAAAGGTCCAGGTGGACCTTCATTGAACAAGAAAGACAAAGAAGGTGGAGGATTTCTATCTTCTCTTATGAAGTTTGGTGGTAGATTTCTAATGCCTCTACTAGGATTAGGTGGAGGATGGTTAGGAATGAAAAATATTCTTGGGCTGTCCACGAAAGTAGATGATCTTGCAAGAGCCGGACAATTAGGAACCAAGATTGCTGGTAAATCCGATGAAGTTGTAAAAGCAGTATCCAAAGTCGATGACGCCATTAAACCACTATCAAAAGTAGATGATGTTGCAAAAGTTGGAACTAAGGTAGATGATGCCGCTAAACTCGGAGCAAAAGTTGATGATGTAGCAAAACTTGGGACTCAAGTAACAGAAGCTGGAACCAAAGTTGGAACTAAGGTAGATGAAGCATCTAAGGTTGCGGCTAAAGGCGCTAAAGTTACTTCTGATATAGCAGAAGCTGGTACTAAAACTGCTACTAAAATTGATGAAGCCTCTAAGATTGCCGCAAAGGCAGAAGATGTAGTTAAAGGAGTTGATGATTTAAAGAAAGGTGTACCTTCTACTAATGTGAGTAAACTAACAACATCGATTGATGGTCTTACTGATGCCACAGGAAAACAAACATCCTGGCTCAGTAAAGTTACTTCTAAAATGGATGAAACTGCAAAAGCGGTTCTTAGTATGGGGAACAAGGTTGATGATGTTGCAAAGGTATCTAAAGCTACTGCAAATGCTGTTAAAGCAGGCTCCCTGGCAAGTAATGTCATTCCAGGAGGTCCTAAAGATCCACCTGGAACAATGCGTAATAAATCAGGTAGATTAATAGATGCTAAGAAAAAGACATTTGTTACTGATCCTAACAAACCCTCCCTTAATAAACCAACAGCACCAGGTGCTCCAGGTGCTCCAGGTGCTCCAGGTGCTCCAGGTGCTCCAGATGCACCAGCAAAAACAAACACAGCAGTCCAAAAAGGAACTAAAGTAGCTTCCGATTTACTTGCTAAAGGAGCTAAACCAATATCTGATACTGTTAAAACTACAATGACCGTTGTGAAAACTGGTGGAAAACTCGCAACACGTATTGGAAAAGTTCTCGCCCCATTAGATATTATGAATAAAGTGGGACAAGGACAAGGCTGGTTTGAATCTATTGGTAATATGGGAATGGAAATTGTTAATCTAGTTGCTGGTGCGGGTGAACACACAGTAGAGAAAATGCAAAAATATTCTAAAATGGCAGGACTAGATATAGGTACAGGAGGATTTAGCGAAAAATCTGGCGCAGATATTGCGTTTCAAGATGCAGACATTCTTGGAAATAAAGAGAAATGGCAGACTTCTTATCTAGAAATGGGAATTAATAAAGGTGCAGAACTCTGGACTGGTCAAGAAATAGCTAATAAGAAAACGTGGACAGAAGATCAAGAAAAAATGGTATATGACGCACAAGATGCTGGAGCCGTTGATGTTGGATTTGGACAAGGTGAAATAGACGATTTAGAGAAACTTACATTATTGGATCCCGATAGTCTACAAGCACTTCTTGATTTTGAAGTTTGGGATGATGAAGATATGGGTATCATTATGGAATTATTAGCCGCGAAAAAAGCTGGTAAATCTGTAACGTATGATGATGGTGGACTTTTCGGAGCCGAATCAATTAAATATGGTGGTGGAGTACAACCAGCTATGAAACCGGTAGAAGGTGCAACTATGATCCATGGAACTGTAGGCAAAAATGAGTTTGAAGGCACTGGTAGAGATGCAATTGCACAGACAGACACATTGAGGGCGGCTCAAGCCGAAGCAGAACGAGTGGCTGGAGTAACGACACATAGTGAACCTCTAACTGCTAAAACATTTGATGAAATGACTCCTACGGCAACCTTACAAGATGCTACAAATGCCGCGATGTTAAAACCAGGATCTATATTCGTACACGATACTCATCTAGAAAAACTATTAGCACCAGCGTTAGGAGCATCTCCAGAGATGCCTCCTGCAGGAATGTTAGAGAATTTGTTGGTGACCAGAGGAATGGAAAACCAAGCAAATGCGGAAGCCAGTCAGGCGGGTGCAACGCAAATGATTAATGCACCAACAACTATAGATAACACTTCAACACAAGTTATTAACCAAGCATCCTCCGCACACGCACCGGGCGTACCAGCGGGCTCAGGACAAATGGGAATTGGATCAAGAGGATAAAATGACAGAAGAAACACAAGTAACCCAGGTTACAGAAGAAACTCATAATGATAATATTGGGACCGCTGATTTTAATTTTAATCAATTGGTTAAAGCGTTTCAGCAAGGGTCCACACATTCTCTAATAAGAGAAGTTGCGGCGACAGTTCCAATGAAATATTCTACGGGTTCAATTGTCAATATTCGCAAACAATCTGCGAATAATTCATTTGAAACCGTACAAGCAAATCTAACAGTAAACACAGCCACATCAAATCCTATTCAATCAGGACTTTCGATTGAAGCAATAACAGACCTTCAAAATCAATACGGTTTAGATGGATATGAAATTGCTGGAAATCTCTTGAGAGGGATTACCGATGCGGCAGAAAACACAGCATTTATGTCCTGGTTGGACACAAATTCATTATCAACTACAGCATTAACTTTAAGTAATGCTAGTTCAGCGGAACCATCTTTATTTGAAATTACTCAACGTGTTCAAGAACTCGTTATAAAGATGAATACTCCCGATTTCAGAACCTTCGAGGCTTGGGTAATTCTTCCTTATAAGAATGCGGCGAGTATATCCGCTCTTAGCCATTATGCTCGTGGTGAAGAAGAAACTGGTAAGAAGTTAGTTTTGAATAAGATGGGACAAACAAGATATTACGTTAACCCAGATACTACCGCCTCTACAGCATTTGTAGGACTGAAATCAAACGATAAAAATTCAATGGGAGCATCTTCAGTTATAATGGGAACGTTTGCTCAAGAACTTGTAAGGGCAACTCACGTAGAGTCTTTTCAAGCTAAAATTGGTATCGTAAATCGTTATGCTACAGCGGTGAATCCGCTATCTGATTCAGGTAGTGAAATGTTAATGAAATTTGCTATATCATAATATGGGTCCACATTCAGCACATAGACATATGAAACAATTGCACCACACCGCAGAAGAAATATTGCAGGAGGTTCCTGCATTTACTCCGAAGTCGGAGAAAGTAGTGCCACTTATTATCAAAGCCATCGATAGGGTGGATGATAGTATGTCCATCACGGATTTTGCACTAGCCGTAACGAAAATTGTCAAAGATGAGTATGGTTCTCATCTCTATGATGATTTCAAAAAAATTGTGAAGATAAAACTAAAGAAAGGATAAACTATGAATACAAGTCTCATTGACCCGTATGAATTTACAACGGTGGTCAAGAGTCTTCGTAGTTTTTTCGATTCCAAATCCTTCCAAGAAGTTCATACCCAAAACAGGCTGTCTATTCTGGCAGCCTGTGAAGATCCCACTACAGTAGCGACATATGAATATCAAGGACTAACCTGGCCTCTCCCTCAGACTGGGCAGATGTGGTTGGAATACGAATTACTTACGAAGCCTGACCTAGAAGGTTGTTATTGTCTCAGTACCAGTTATAGACAGGAACAAAATCCTAGACCTGGGAGACACGAAATTATATTTCCAATGTTTGAATTTGAGTCAATAGGAACGTTTGATGATTTAATACAAATGGAAAAGGAACTCCTAATTCATCTAGGATTTGACCTTGATGGTGATATGTTTCCACAAGGTAAGTACACGGAAGTTTGTGATCAAATGAAATTATACGACCACGAAATAACCGCAGAACACGAGGAACAACTCTATAAGAAACACGGAGATGTTTTCTTCCTCACACATTTTCCCTTTCACACCAGTCCTTTCTGGAATATGAAAGTAGGAAAAACTACCGTAAAAACCAGTGAATTGTCAGATATGATTACAGTAGATTCGGAACAGGAAGTTGCGATGAAATGTGATGTTATCATAGGTGGTATGGAGACTATCGGTAGTGCAGAAAGATCATCCGATGTTGCAGAAATGAAACATCAATTTAAGACTATATCCGATGGAGGATATGCTCAATTATTGTATGATCTGTTTGGTGAGGATAGAGTAAATCTAGAGTTTTATGAATTCTTATCTCATCCATTTCGTGCAAGATATGGAGGAGGAATAGGAGTAACTAGACTTATTTCTGGAATGAAACGGGCAGGTTTACTCTAAGCAGGATAAACTAGGTCTTCTTCTTCTATTAAAGGTTCGATTTTCTGCATTTCTCCACAATGTGGACAAATCATTACATATGGCTTGTAATCCGTTACAGAGGCATAACTCCACCAGTTTTTACATTCACCACAATTAAAATGGTATAATAATTCTGTAGAATAACTGATCATATTAATCCCATAAATCTTCGTCCCAATGTTTTTTGAAGTGCCCTTTTTGTTTTTTTACTGTTTGTTTCTTCTTCTTTCCTGAGGACTCCAACTCTCTTCCCCATATTCTACCTCTACCCTTTCTTTGTAGAATAGTCCCCATTTGTCTAATTTCTATTATGCTACTCATAAAAAATCTCTATTTAAAGTGGAGCGAGTGACAGGAATCGAACCCGCATTATAAGATTGGAAATCTCAGGTATTACCATTATACGACACTCGCCTGGTGGGGAGAGATGGAGTCGAACCATCACAGTCATAGACGGCTGATTTACAGTCAGTTGGGCTCGCCACTTGCTCAGTCTCCCCATTATGTAACCATTATACTATAAGTGTTTTTCATTGTCAAGTTTATATTGTACTTAATACTAACCAAGCATAGCCTCCAACGAATAATAGAATGAATGTCCATATTAATAGTATTTTAAACATTAAGCCCTCCTTTATGGCGGTCCCAACGGGATTCGAACCCGTGTTGCCGGCGTGACAGGCCGGTGTCCTAGGCCGACTAGACGATGGGACCAAAACTGTCTTTGGTGGAAAAAGGGAACTTCTCACTTGCTCCGAGCCTCCGGGCGACCCCTTCTGTCTTGCTCTTGTGTATCTCATTCCCTTTTGTTAGAGGTAATTACTCCTCCCTATGGGCTTAAAAAGCTGAACTCGTTTGAACAGCACAAATCCACTCCTCGTTTGTTTTCTTTAAAGTTTTCCTTTCACACCTTTAACAAAATATTGCATAGTATCTAATTCCGGTCTTTTAATAACACCGGCAGGAACTTTAGTACCATCACGTTTTGTAACACCTAAACTAAATGGATAAAAATCATCCAAATCATCATCTAACCAAGAAGTCTTAACTGTTTCAACGTGATTGACAACTTTGCCAGGAACATTCGCTCCCCACGGTGACAGAGCAACGCAATTTTGCTTGAGTCCCAAATTAAGTCTGCGATTTGGTTTCCAAGTACCATCAGCAACTTCATTTACAAGTCTCTGATACAGTCCAGACCAATGAAACATCATCCCTGTAATATATCTGTCAGGACCATTGCTTCCCATAGGAGCATCGTTACCCATACTCCACACTTCTGAACCATCACGTTCCCACACTTGTTGAGCAAGCGTTACTACACTCGGTGAATCGGTTGTAGTAAAAAGAACATCGTTTCCAGCATCAAGAAGTGCTTTAGCGGCATCCATATCTTTCGGTGGATTAAACCAAGAATTAATCCATATAACTTGAACTTCTACATCTGGATTTACGCTTTGGGCTCCTATAGTCAGAGCATTAATATTACGAACAATTTCAGGTATTGGATGTGAACCAACTACACCAATTTTATTCTTTTTGGTCATCATACCCGCGGCAATACCACTCAAATAACGGGCTTGATAACTCATACAACCATAATTATCAAAGTTGGTATCATTACCTTTATAACCGGTGGCGTGCATAAAAATTGTATCGGGATGCTTCTTCGCCGCTTTTGCCATTCCATCCATATATCCGAATGAAGTTGCAAATACAATATCGTTCTTTCGTGCGAGTTTACCCAACAATTTCGCCGCTTCAGCTTCTGGAGCCATTTCTATTCCAGTAACTGAATGACCGTATTTTGTCAATGATTGGAAACCTTGTTCGTGTCTCATCGACCAACCACCATCATTTTTGGGTCCTACTAAAAGATACCCAACTTTAACATTTTCTCTACTAATTAACGTGATACTGGTAACTGCTAGGATTACTAGTCCTAACGTTAACGCTATCAATTTTTTCATTTGTATTCTCTATAAGAAGATTAATTAATTTTGGTGGAGGAACTTCCCATACCCACCAAGTATTTACGCATCAGGTGCCATAAACCTCCTTATATTTAAATGTGAATGAAATTTCCCTCTACGATTGTTCTACTGTAGCCTCAAGCGTATTAGGATCAAATTTTATTGTAAAAGATACTTCAATCGGCTTTATTGATCCATCAGCATTCAAAATAGGTAACTTGCCAGCGGCAGCCGCAACTAGTGCATCTTTTGCAGTCTCGAAAGGATGTTCTGGATCTTCCTTAATTATTTGATCAAGTTCTTCCTTTGCTTCTTGTGGAAGAATATTGTCAATCATCTCTTCCACGTGATGTTGTGCCAAATCGGTGGCTTTGTCTACAACCAATCCAGAAATGACATTAAATAATAGTGTTGGTAACATTTATTTCTCCATAACATTAGTTAAAATAACAAAGGCTCCTTTCGGAGCCTCTGTACCTGAGATGTCTCCGATGGATTATGCTTCAGCTAATTTACTGAAGTAACTCATAGTATCATCAACTGTTCCGGGATCAGGATCACCGTCAAAAGGCGGTTCATCGTGATCTACTTCAGCCAACGCTGGTGTTGGAGCTGAAACAGATTCAGCCGTGAAAGATGAAGTATCAGTCGGAGCACCTATTACTCTGGCAAACTTCTTCTTCAACTCATCGTATGACTTGAATTTATCTTCGGCAATCTCAGCATTAAGGGAGTAGAGTCCTTTATATAATGTTTCCATTTCATCTTCAGACTCCAACCACTGGGAGGGAGATTCAAAGCTAGATTTGTCATACTTCACAAAGCCATCTGCTTTACGAGCCTTCAGTTTGAAGTTAGCTCCAGTAAACAAATTAAACACGTTTACAGGTTCTTCGTCTTCAAATTGAGGTTCACCAGCGGCCTGGATCATATCAAAAATCGACTTTCCATACTTGAAGAGGAAAACTTTCCCTTCATTTTCTGGATGGGCCGGATCTGAAACAACATAGATATTGGAGATATACTGAAGCCTACGCTTCCTATCTCGTGCAATCTGTTTGTTGCTATCTATACCTGAATTCCACAACTCCGAATTGGCTTCAGAAACTGGGTCCTGTTGACCAATTGTAGTCAGAGAATTCTCAATATACCAACCACCTTTACCTTTGAAACCGTGTGTGTACATTTTCACAAACGGAAAGTCTTCACCTTCGGGAGCATCTAGAAAACGAATAATAGCATATCCGTTGCTCGACTTGTCCCGTTCCAGCTTCCAGTATCGGTCGTCTACGTATGACTGTTTCACACCACCACCGGCGGCATTCAACTTGTCCATCATTGATTCTACGTCCTTTTTTGATTTAGAACGCTTTTTTAGAGCGGCAAAACTCATAATATTCTCCTATTGATTTGTTACTGATTTAAGGTGTGACCACATTCGCACGTAGCCAATTACCTGATTTATAGTGTTTAGCCAGACTACGCTGGTGCAACCTGTTCAGCCGGGTCAACGGGATCTGGAACAACTTTTAAGTTTGCTCTTTGTTCTCGATTTCCGACTTTTTCTTCCGGGGGTCTCTTTGAATTTGGGACTCCCGAAACGGGCGTAGGTGCATCATCACCCTCCATAACGGATTTAATTGCTTGAGCAAAACCAGCCCTTGCCATTTCCATCCGTTGAACTTCTTTATCAATCGCCACGAGATGTTCAATTGCAATCTTCGCCACGCTTGGTAAAGATTCCACATCATAATCAGCACCGTCAATACGAACTGTAGACTTATTCGCCTCTTTGGTCAAATAAGCTGGATCGGTTGACTCTACTGGTGGTTTTTCTGTTTTATTCTTATCAGCCATAATCTAATTTCTCCTGTGATTAATGGATTGTTTATGATATATTTATACGCAGTATTATACTCTATTTTTGCCCGTTTGTCAAGAGTTTTTTCACACTTTCTGCATACTTCTGTACTTCTAATTGGGCGTGGCTATCGGTTCTAAGACCAATCAATCTGTTATAAGCATCGATTGATCCAGTTTCGATAAACTCCGTATACATCGATTGAGGTAATACACTTCTAGCCTGTTCAGGACAAATGTTTTCCTCCGTGATGATTTCGTTGTATTTAGTCTGAACACCATATGTGGCATCAGCAATATATCCTTGCATATCTCCAGAAAACTCGTGAATCTCATCACTAGATCCTTGTTTTACATTATCTGCCCTAAGTCTCCATTCGTGAGGAACAAAGAACTCTGGAGTAGTATCAACATAACGCCTTGAAATTTCGTTTCTCGTGAAACCTATTTGATGTTTGTACCATTGTCTAGCAACAAAGATCGGCATCTTGATTCTAAATTGGGCTACTTGCAACTGATCTAAATTGTGCCACGTTGGAAAAGGTTTCATTAGAACTTGTGTCCACCAATTGTTTGATGGATCGCTTAACATATCAGTCCAATCATCCTCAAAATGAGGATCAGGTTTTGGATCGAAAGCATCTTGAAATGCTTTTACAGAAACTCCATTCCTTATCACCATACTATCGGTAACAATTGAATGCTTCAGAAAAGCATAAAGAGATCCTCGTTCATAAAATCGGACCTCCTTTTCATTATAATCAATAACTACTCTAACAAATTGTTCATCCGCTGAAGCCTGGGTCCATTCAATAAATCGAGGAATATTCATTTTCCTTTCAATCAAATACTGCGAATGAGAAAATGGTGTCCAATGATTATGTTTAGCCAGATATCTTATCAGCTTGACATCCGCATCCGTCATTTCAGTAGATTCTTTACCCATAGAAACACGGGCAGAATTTACTACCTGTAAATCTGACGGTTCTACTGGAAGTTTTTCGACTGAACTAATTAAATCGCCTAATGGATCAAAAACTTTCATTTAATAAAGTGGGCTCGTTCCCAATCATTTTAATAAGCATATCAAAATCAGCTTTGGCTTCTTCCGTAGAATTATACAAAAAGGAAGTCTCAACCAAAACTCCTTGTAATCTAAACTCAACTTGTATTTCCAGATAGCCTCGATAACTCACGCTTTCTAGATTCTGTTTGGTTAAATCTATATGGGTTTTGTGGGTATCATTCAGGTGCATCATTCCGATTTTCCATAATAAAATTTGCATCGTAGGGATTTTTATCTGTGGGCTGATGTGGTTCTGGATATACCATTATTGCCCTTTCAGAAACCATCCATTCTAAATCTTGAAGTATTCTATAATCTACTCTACACTCTTCGCCAGAATTATATTCAAAATTAACTGCTTCTCCAGAGTCAAATACAATTCTAATATAATATTGATTGTGCCATTTGAAGTGCCGAATCTTTGTTCGGGTCAAATCAATGTTGGTTCGTTTGCTATCATTGAGGCGTAAATTACGCATCAAAAACCTCCTTCATAATCTTAACATATTTATCACTACTCAAATTCAAAAATTCTGAGTATCTATCATATCTATATTGCTCGGCAGGAAAAACATAAGAATCTTTTATTTCCTTGGCGATTCTTTTACTGAATCCTAGAATCTTATCCATAATAAGATAAGTCTCCACTTCAATCATCCTCTGCTGAACAAACCGAAAAATAAGAGGATGTTCGTCTTCTTCTACTTCAAACAACCTATCAAATCCTAATCCTCTTGCGATTAGAAATTCGTTTATCTCTTTAAGGTCTTCCTCAAATATATATGTTAACGATTGTACCCTTTTCTGCCAGTGTACATAGACATCTTCCGCTTCTTTCGAGTGCAGATCACCTATCCATTGTACTTCTGATCCGTGATGGGCAAAATTCGCTACATAATACTGAAGTAGGTCTCCTCTGTTTCGTTTTCCTAATGTTTCAAAGAAATACTTATCTTTCCGTTTATCATACGTTATGGGGTTAGTGTTAGCTAACTTACCATTGTATTTAAAATAATTATAATCTCTATCTCGACTGAAATGTTGCCATACAGCCAGATATAGTTTATATGCTTCAAATCCTGTCATCAAAGTGGTAGTGTACTACCCTCATTATCATCTTTTTTAATTACATTGTTCCGCTCTGCTTCCTCTGTTACTTTTTCTAGAAATGCAGGCGATATTAATTTTGCTACTTGTTTTGCTTCCAACTGGTGCTCTACCATATATTCCGTCATTGCATCGATATATGTAACTCCAGTCTGGATTCTCTCTTCCATTAATTGTTGAAATGCTTGTTGCTTATTCACCTTTTTCATTTTATCATCACTCCTGTGAAAATGAGAATGCTATCCCTCACCCCATTTTGCGGCTTTTTATATAGATGCCGAGATAAGTTCGTAAGCGGTTGACTAATCCCGCCGCATCAGTTTATGGTCAGTAGTCATCTGAACCGCCCTGAATTGCAACATTCTCAATTCAGGCAAATAAACATATAGTATAGCACAAAACTATCTATCTGTCAAGTAATTCCTTACAAATAAGTTCTCTGTCCTCAAACGAATAATCGGAATACCATCCCTTAATCTCTGCTAATGTTCTTTTACAAGTCAAACAGGCGGTACCCTTATCGTTCATACGACAATGTACACTATTCTTTCCAACACAAGGATCTTGAGCCACGCATTGGGAGATAAATTTATTTTTTGAAGTTCCTTCTTCTTTTTTCCAAGGCATTGCTATTGTCCTCCACGTATGTCTCTCAGCCTATCTTCGGCTGCCTTTGCTTCTGCATATCCTTTTCTTTGCTCCCTTTGTTTAAGGGATTCCATATCCCTCGGTTTATTAACCGGCCAGTTTGTACAGTAAGGATGTTCTGGCACAATCTTGTGTTCCATTTCGATATGCTTTGCTCTTGATTGATCCAATTCAAGTTGAGTCCTACATCCGAAACCAGATGGATTGGGAACTGGTAAAATATCTATTTCCTTATTTTTTTCTTCGGTCATCTTTTCCTATAAACAGTAGAATATTCCATCGTATCCTTGTGAATCATAATCAACACACCAGTTACGTGGTTTTCCAAAAATTACGGTAGCTCCAATTGCAATATGAAGAGATTTCTCCCATAGCCACGCTTCGGTGAGCCACGGCAGAAACCAGATAATTGCTTCTAACATAGTCTACTATTTATCTATTTGATCTTCCTTTTCTCGGCTTTTTGAATAAAGGAGTTAAATACTATTTCTAAATCTCTTTTTGCTTTCAATTGTTTCCGGCTTTTCATATGTCTCCTATGGTGACAGAAGTGCAACTAAAAAGAGCCAGCCTATCCAGCCGACTCCGATTAACAATACAAGCGTTAAAATCTCTTCAATCCAGGCTATCATTTCCCTCCTCCAATTGTCTCATATGTTTATAAAGATATGTTAAATCTCTTTCCAATTCTGCTACACGGGTTCGGAGATTTATCACCTGATTTTCTAGTTGGTCTATTCGACTAGTATTTGGTTTAAACGGACTCATAATGCACCATTAAATATATTGTTATCTAACCAAATCCAGTGCTCCTCTGGAAGTTTTATCCACCGCAGGAAATCTATGATCCGGCAGTGGACATATAAAGCACAAGTTTCCCAGACTGTCATTATCCGATCCCAGTCCATCGAGTCTCCTTTACTCCGGTTCCGTCAAGAACGTTCCCTCGTGCAAAGTTACGTGCCGGGGCATTCCATCCAGCGGCTTTCAACATATCGCCCTCACGGAATTTTTTGTCTCCCGCTTTAACTACAAATCCACAAACTGATCTTGATCCACGTTTGTCGGAAATAATTTTCCAGTAACGACTACCTTCGGTGACTTCAAGTCCCTCACAATAGTCTTTTTCCATTTTCTCCCGAATATCAATTGCTCTACAGAACTCTTCGGTATTTTGGTGAACTTCACGGCCGGTCATTGACCAGCGGTGATAATCAGCTTTCATTGCATCTAAGACTTTTTCAATTTCCATTCTCATATTTCCTCCTTAATAGAGTTTGGTGTACATTCCCGTGTGAGTCTCAAACAACTCAACCAGGGAATCATTATAAACGTTCTTATATTCTTTAAGGGATTTTCTCTCACCAAGCTTGGTGAGTTTGGCGAAAGCCACATCATAAAGATCCAAGCTATTCAAAGTAACTTCCATCCAGTTATGATTGGTCTTGTTTCGACCGATCTTCATTCGGATTCCGTTCTCAATGTCAATGAAGTTCTTGGCGCCGGTCATAACGGCGAATTTGTTTCCGCCCAATTGGCGATAAATTTCGTTAGCTATACTCATTATTCCCACTCCGTTAAGTGTGGAATTGCTTCAATTTCATCTGAAAACAGATTCAATTGACCGGAAGTATTCACAGACACCCACTCACCAGTGTGGTCTTTGAAAGATTTCCTTCCCCATTTACACATATGGGCTAACGCCAAACCAACGTCTTCAACGCCGATTTCGTGGTCAAGATATTCGCTTTTTGCTATTCCCATAAGTTTCCTCCTTTTTGGGGTTTCAGCATCGAGGGGTCATCCCTCATCGTTTAATTATATTATCTCAAATCCACGTAACAATGTCAAGTCTTTTTTTACCTTTTTTTGAATTATTTTTTCGGTCGGTGTCCATCCGTGATTACGGCATCCAGGAGGGCTTATTTTGGAAAGTATCTTGTTTAACATTGAAACTTGTAGAACAACCACAGGTGGAGGTAGCGATTGGATTCTCAAATCTAGGTCCCGGTGCAGATAAATCATTACTCCAGTCTATGATAAGACCATCGGTGAGTATATGACTCTTTTTATCTACGACTATACCGACTCCTTCCGAGTCAAATGTTAAATCTCTTCTTTCACTGGCTACATTATCAAATGTTAATTTATATTCAAAACCGGCACACCCGCCACCAGTAACGGTTACTCGCAGAGAAGCATCCTCTATATCTTCTTCTTCTAATAATCGCTTGAAATTTTTGCGGGCTTTTTCGGTTAATGAAATCATTTTTTTATCTTTTCTCTCATATATTTATTCTCACCTTTGTCGGTATTCATACATTCCTTCGGAGGTTTGAATAATTTTTTTGAATATTCTTCTGACCATTCCGTATGTTGCTTATAGTTCGGATTCTTCATTTTTTCCCGAAGATCCTCCCATTGCTTTTCGTAATAAGCGTTTCCGGTTAAGTCTGCCATTATGCTACATCCGCCATCATTTGTCCGAAACGAATTTTTTCTGATTGCTCATCCTCAAAGCGTACTTGATCGGACCATCCATTCTCATATTCAGCAAAGAATGGGTTATCTCCGTCTGGTACTTTTTTGGGATTTTTGTTCGCTTCCGACGCTTTCCATCCAGCTACATAAAAATCAGATTTTGTGCTTAGATAGTCCTGTAGATTTTGTTTTGTGATTTCCATTTTAATTGTTCTTAGTGCAGTTATAATTTGAACCAATTGCTGGAGAACCGAACGCTTGCTCTATTCGATCCCCGACCATAACAACTTCTTCTCTTCCGCCATAGGCTTCAGCTTCATCTCCTTCAGCCTCCTCAAAAAGTATCATTGTGATAAGACTATAAACAGCCATATCCATTAGTGTGTCTTTAATAGACTCTTCTTTGAATTTGAATTCGCCCTTCTTAATAAAATTGCTAATTCTGGAATATTTGTCACCCATTCTGATAACAGATCCCTGCCAAGCAGGAACTCCAGATAATTCCGATAGTCTAAAGTTAGCAAATATATCCTCATCTGCACCATAATCGTGTTGCTTCTTATCGTGCAATTCGGCAATTGTTTTCAATAAATCGTGAAATCTCCGACTTTGTTTATTCATAATATATCCTTTTTTGGGGTTATTTGGGATGATCGGTTATTTTGACTATAGAACCGGTATATCCATCTGAAGTTTTATAGGTAAGGATTGTGGTCACAGTATATGACTTAATTCCCTCTGGTGTTGAAATAGAGTGTTTGCTGGATCTATTCACTCTTTGAAATGAATAACTATTTATCATTATCGAGTATTATACAGTAATGGAAGGTAATGTCAAGTCTTTATTTTCTTGGTTATATAAATAGTTTTGTTGATTGGGGCGTTAAAGTCCTTTTGAGACTGGATGTCAATATGTATATAAATAATTATAAGTTTAGTTAACCATCTCAAGAGGTAACCTGATGGACGTAAGAGAAGTCATTGAATTAGTACAAAATTTAGGAGCACCCGTAGTATATAGTTTGTTGGCACTATGGTTTATTAAGTTCCAATTTGTAAAAGCCGAGGACGCGGCTCAAAGGGGAAGAGAAGAAAGACAAAGAATCATTGATGATTTTACAACCCGTGATGCGGAAAACGATAAACGGGCTTTTGAATTAGCCGAAAAGAGTAATGATGCCATCAATCGTATGGCATCTTCTCTAGAAGCAAACACTAAATCAATGGACGCTTTAGTAGCTATAGTTACTCAACAAAACCAAAAGTAAATAGAATGCTACCATATTGTGAAGGATGTTTTTACAGAAAATTTGGAAGAACAGTTCTTTGGTGGTCTCTGCCATTTATATTAGGTATTGCGATTGGGTATATTATTGTATTAATAACACTTTAAGACAGAGAAAAACATATGTTAGATCAAATTTCAGGGTGGATTAAACAAGTCACAAACATCGGATTAGGGCTTATTGCTCTTGGTGTTGTGCTTCAAATCCTCTTCGGAGCTGTTGTTCCATTCTTAGGTTTGGATGTAATGGGTTCAGTCGTGGCACTTGTGAAGAGCCTCGGATCAGAAGGACTTGTTGGTTTAGTTGCAATTTGGGTACTTTGGGGTATATACTCTAAATAACACTCCCATTGATTATGGGTTTTATAATTTTTTAACTACTAGGAGAATGAAATGATAAATGTTTTAGCCCCGATTATTTCGGGTACTGTGAAAACATTGTGTATGAGTATGCTTTCAGAAAAGCTACTTCAGCAGGTTATCCTTATCCTTTTAAGGCGTTTGGTAGAATCCACAGAGAATAAGGTGGACGACAAAATACTAAAGGCTTATGAGGATAGTCTAGCCAAATCTTGATATGGCTAGTGAGGTAATTCGCATATCTAAAAACTTCTCTTTAGCAGAAATGGTAAAGAGTGCTACAGCGGAGAGATTGGGCGTGGATAACTCGCCCGGTCTGCTCCATCTCGTAAATCTGACCCATCTTGCAATACATATTTTGCAACCAGTCAGAGATGAGTTTGGAGTTATTACAATTAATTCTGGTTATAGGAGTCCTGCTCTTAATGCAAAAGTAGGAGGCTCTAAAACTAGTCAACATTGTAATGGTCAGGCTGCGGATTTCGAGTCTTTCTCGACACCGAATCCAGATTTAGCAAAATGGATTTCAAAGAATTTAGATTTTGATCAACTCATTTTAGAATTCTATGATGGAGTCAACCCGAATAGTGGTTGGATACATTGTAGCTATAATTTGATGGGTAATCGTAAGAAAATTCTTACTGCTCTTAAAACCGGTGGTAAGGTAGTCTATAAAACCGGTCTCGTAAACAAATAAAAATGTGTAATAACGAAATTTGTGAATCTGAAGATTGTACGTGTGATCCGTGCGAATGTAGTGAGGAAAATCCCTGCGTTTGCTGTGATGACCATCATATAGAAGCCTACTAGGCAGTTAAAAAGATCATCAAAAGAAAAAGGCTCCAAAAGGAGCCTTTCTCATTTCCAGTCTAAGACGAAACGATCTTAATGGTTTTCGGCTTATCTTCTTCGGGGATGACAATGTCCATATTAATAGTCAATACACCATCCTCTAATTTAGCATCCTTAATTTGGATGTTATCACCTATTGTGAATTGACTCAAGAAACTGCGGTTCGCAATTCCTTTATGAACAAAGGACTGGTCAGAATCATTCTCAGGTACGGCTTTTTCGCCAGTAACCTTTAGAATGTTCTTCTCTAGTTCGACTTTGATTTCCGACTCTTTCCAGCCAGCTAAAGCAAATTCCAATACATACTTATCATCCGATTTGATGATATTATGTGGTGGATACTTTGCAGGTGGTTGTCTATCAAATTGCTGTAAAGCGTGGAAGATGTTATCCAGTCCGAATGACTGGTGTAACCATGGAGTGAAAAACTCCTGTGCGGTAGATAATTGCCTAGTCATAATTCTCCTTATTAATTAAGCAAGATTAAAATTGAGTCCTCACTATGAGAGACTCCTCTAATTTCGATGACCCTAAAGGCATCAACGAAAAACGTGGGGGCTTTTTTGATGATAAGGTAAGCCCCGTGGGAAATCCTCAGTCTTGCCTATGCGGCAAGAGCAACTCCGCGGTTAGCGGAAATGTAATCAGCATTGTTTGCAGTTACGTTTATTTATACAAAGTTTTACAACTTTTGCATCCTAGGTTGAGCGATTATAAGATTCAATTACCCAATCGAGTTCTATTTCGCCCCCATCAATAAGATTCTACACGTTCTTTCTCTAATTGTTTGAGCAATCGCAAGGGATGTCTCCCTTTAATATTACCCATCCATCGAATCTGAGTACACAATGTACATTTTGGATTTCGTTTCCTCCATCCTGCTCGTCCACGTTTACCGACTCGTTTCTTCTTCATAGTAAAATCTTCTTGGTGGAGGCGGAGGGAATCGCACCCTCGTCTTGAATATCTCCACTTATAACTTTACGCCGTTATTCTTTCTTCATTTATCACCATTCACGAAAGCCATTATTACTCTCGCTTCCTTTATAGCATTTTCCGGTGAAGGGAATGTAGGATATTCATCCTCAGGAATCTCTTTTCCTTCTGTTTCCCTTGCTACATCTATACGTTCTTTCTTCGCCCAATATTGCTCTTTCAATCGTTCAAGGGCGGTATTGTACATATCGAAACGTAATTCATATGGTGTTGCCATAATCTTCTCCTTTGTGTGTGTTATGTGTGTCGGGTTACCAATGCCCGGTTAAGCTAATTACTTAACATTACTATATATACGATTTTGTTGGTTTAACTGAGAACTTTTTCCAATCCTAGCTTCAATTATATTGTCTTCTCTTGATATTCTCTGGCGAGGAAATTCAACTCCTTCGATTCCTCCAATAAAAAATGCTAATGTTAATCTATTGTCCACATATTCAGTAGCCGCGTGCCATTCCTTTGCATCATACATTATTAGTCTATTAAAGACATTCTCAAATCGGAATTTTTCGTTAAATTTGTCCCTGTGTTCTTGCCAGCCAGCTTGCTTTGTCTCTTCTTCTGGTCGTACTACTGCACCATCTTTTAGCGTAAATAATGATGTGCCTGAATTATATGAAATTATTGGTGTTAGATATATCAGACCCGCTAATTCATTATCGGCTCCTGCATTCTGTACTATATTATCTTGATGAATCCATCCTTTTCCGTCTTCTGCACTCATTTCGTGAAAATTCATATTGGATAGTTTCCACGTAAGATTCACATAATCTAGGTCAAAGTAACAACCCAATGCTTTCTTTATTATTGCATTGTGGAGAATCTGATCTATTTCCCAAAATTGTTTTGATCTAAGTCCAGGCTGATTCCCTACAGTTTCTTTCGGCACTCGATGACCCATATCCATAACAGATAGAGGATCTTCAAAAAAGTTATCTACGATAATAGGAAAAAACTTGTCAGGAGATTTCCATTTCGATTTTGTTGCTATATTTTCACCAGATCCGCTCATATCTTTTTTCTTGACATTTTCCCGTCACCGTGATAGTAGGAATTCTCTATCGATAAGGAGTTACTGATACCGTCATTCTTGTCTTATTTCCAAGTGGACGGTGCATCTCACGTAAAGTAAAAGTTTCTCCGTGGAGTTCATATGTTACTCTATACCACTTAACGTGTTCGTTTTTGGATACCCACTCCACTTTGTCACATATAGTTTCTAATCCACCATTGGTATGGATTTCTCTACAATCTCCATATCGTTTAACTTTGGTGGTTCGATAAACCGGCTCAATATCCACAACATTAGCATAAGTTACATAATGTGCCTTACTTCCAGAAACGTGTGCTGATCCTGCAAGAACCGTGCTAGCCATTGTGGTAGCTAGAATACCCAACAATATTTTTTTCATAATATTACTCCTTTCAATTAACAATACAGTATGTATTATACGCTAATTGAAGGATATTGTCAAGTTAAAATTTAGAAATAAATCGTGCAAGTGGTTGAACGAGAGGAAGGAGAGCCACAGCCATCAATGCGTTTACGCCTGTATGAATTAAGGCGATTTGTTTAGTTATTCCGGTCGGCATTCCGTCCGATACCATTATGCCGGCAATCCAAATTGTGCCTGTCGTTCCGATATTCGCACCCAAAACAGCGGCAATCGCAGACGGAAGTGGTAATGCGCCTGAAGCAACGAGTCCGATGATTGCAGTTGTAGAAAGTGAGGAAGATTGCCAAAGGAGGGTACATATTATTCCTCCAAGAAACATATAGTAAGGGTTTCCTAAAAAATATGAGAGATGTTCTAAATTTCCTAAGGACTTCATTCCTCCTGAAAACATTTTCAAGCCAACATAAAATATTACTAAACCCGCTATCGTTTGAACATAAGGATTATTTATCATCGGTCATAATCAGTATTAATATCTTGTTCAGGATCATCAAATCCCAGTGGATAAGGAAAAAACAATTTACTCTCGCACCAGGCCGCATTCTTCCATTCTTCTCTGGTTTCCACGTACTGGAGACTTTTGACCACTTCATATGTCAATTTGTAATATTTAATACATTTATGACATATGAAATACTCTAAAGCTATTTGTCTCAAGGAGGTTATTCTTTTATATCCCTGCTGGCAATACTCGCAAGGATAACTCATATTAGTATTGGTTAAGTCTGCAAATCCATTATCATATCTTTCAATCATATGCTACCTTTAATATAGACCCATCAGTCCAATAAACCAATGAGTCCAAATTGTGAACCACGCTATAAACAAGCATAGAGTCTCTTTTTCGGCTCTATTCATAATTCGTCTAAACTAAATTCTTCATCTTTACTACTATCGATGGCGGCTACGTAATTTACTGACTCAATCTCCTGCGGAGCCGACTTTACGTTGGAGGAGTCTAGATAATTATCTACCCATTGACACGGGTTATAATTACCATTCGTTAATCCAATTTTCTTAGGATCTAATCCGATGTTCGTCATTCTAACTGAGAAAATATAGTCCATATAGTCTTGGAGGATATGAGCATTCATACCTATCAACGGCGAGCCTTTGGAAAATAGATACTCTATCCATACCTTCTCTTCTTCGTATGCAGTATCGAACATTTCATAGGTTTCCTCTTCAAGTTCTTCCGCTAATTCCTTGAATCCTTCCTCTGGGTCAGTCCTCAACATATTCACAACCTTCTGAAATACATCAAGGTGAATCATTTCATCCCGTGCAATCAGCTTGAAGATGTTGGAAGATCCCTGCATCAGCTTTACAGGCTGTTCAGAGAATGACCAGTTGGCTACAAATGTCGCAAAGAACCGTATTCCCTCAAACATATTGATGACCAGTGCCGCTTTATATATAGCGGTCTTTACCATCTTCTCAGTTATTTCAAATAAAGGTTTCTTACCGTGTAGAAGGGCTGTTTGGTTTGCTTCGTTTTTCTCAAATACTTCATTAGAATAATCAAAATTTGCTAGAATAGTTTTTGCTCGTGCTTGGATATGCTCATCCTTTATGATACTCTCTACGAAATCATCTACATTATTGTAGATGGCACGAACCATTTCGGTATATGATTCTGAATGGAGTAGTTCGTTATTCTGGTGATTCGTGATATATAATTCCCATTCAGGATTATTAGATATACCACCGTCATTGAATAATTGGAGTGGGGCTCTGCCTGCACAAGAATCTAATGTTATTGCAAACTTGAGCCCAGCTTCGTAAATATGGCGCCCGGCTTCGTCAAGTCCATCGTAGTCCGTTTTCTCTTTGGAGAGGTCTATTTCGTTCTTACTCCAATTTCCAATTGCTCTAAGTTCTTCTGCAAAGTCGAGAATCCAAGGATATTTGGGATCGTGATATGTCTGTATATTTCTGTGATCTGCATCGGGACCAAGGAACAGCCGAGTCTTTTTTGAGTTGACTGTTTCGCCTAATGAGAATATTTTGCTCATATTGCACAAGCTCCGTCTTCACAAGCCATTTCAGTATTTATTGGGATATCGTTCATTTCTATATCATCTCCTAAGGTTACTTTATTTGTGGTAATAGTTTCGCTAATATTTTCCCTATCTTTAGAACGAATATAATACAAACTTTTCAATCCGTATTTGTATGCTGTGAGGATATCCCTCTTAACTCGATTAGAATCCAATACTTTTCCGTTTATTTTAGTGAGGTCATACCATTGATTAACACTCATCCCTTGATCAATGAATTTCTGCAAGATAGCCATCAACTTGATATACTCTGAAGAAGTGTTATCTGGCATATCCCACGCTTTCATATAATACGATTCTTTCTCGTGATCTGGTACTAGACTTCTTACTGTATATACTGCGGATTCAAATGTATCGTTTACTGATTGTATTGGATCGATTCCTTGTGTGGAATTCGATACTAAACTAGAGGAAGCGGTTGGTGGAATTGCTGATAAAGTCGTATTTCGCATTCCGTGTTCTGCTATCTCTTTTCTTAAATGCTCCCAATCACATAACAATTTCATATCAGTAATTTGATCCACATTCTTATTATACGTATCGATAGGTAGCTTACCTTCCGAATACTTACTCAAATGAAACGCTTCGCAAGGACCTCGTTCTTTTGCTAGTTTCATCGAGGCGTTGATTAGTCCATACTGAAATCTTTCTGCCCATTTGTGTGCTAATTCTGTAGCTTTAATAGTGCCAAGACGGGCTTCATTCTTTGCTAGAAAATGTGCAAAATCCGAGATGCCGATCCCCAAGAATCGATATGCTCTTGTGGGATATTCAGCCGCGTCCAATGGATATTCTTGTATGTCGATTAGATTGTCCAAGAATCGAACCATTAGGCTAGTAAGAGCATCCATTCTAGTAATGTTCGCCAGCTTACCGAAATTTACACAACCCAGAATACAGAGAGAAATCATACCATTATTTGGATCATAATCGTGTATGTTCTCTTTCTCTGTTCTTTTCATTCCCTCAAAACCCATCGGTTTAGTGGGTAAGAATATTTCTGAACATAGATTGGTCTGAGTAACTGGCTCTACAAACATCCCCTGTCTATTGATATTATCAACAAAGTGGATATAAATACGACCAGTTCCTACTCGTTCCTTAACTAGTTTATTGAAAAGTTCTACTGCTGGTACGGTCTTTTTTCTAATATTGCGCCTATTCTCATATTGCAAGTACGCTTTCTCGAACTTTTTACTGTCGCCATAATGCTCGAACAATTCAGGTACATCTTCGGAACTAAACAAAGTAAAGTCCTCTTTCTTCATCAACCTATCAATAAAGATATCAGGAACACCAATTGAATAATCAATGAATCTGGCTCTTGTAGTATTAGAACCTTGATTGTTCTTATACTCAAGAACATCCATAATCTCCCAATTAAAAATCGGATAACAAACTACAGTAGCACCAGTTCTCAATGAGTTCTGTGTAAACTGTTTCGATACCGATTCGATTGCTTTTAGAATGGGTAATGCACCCGTGTGCTTGACTGTCCCCTGCTTAACTGGTGCCAATACACCACGGACAAGTCCCATATCAATTCCAATGCCGGCCCTCTGGCTAGTCATTAGTGATGTTGCATATTCAGTCGCAAGAATAGATTCGGCAGTATCGCCCATCTTGATCTTACAACAGGAACTAAACATTTTTAGCTTAGTACGTACTCCCGAAATAATCGGTGTAGGTAGACTAATCTCATCATTCTTTAATGCCGAATAGAAATCTAGGACCAGTTGCTGACGGTTCTGTTCTTCGTCTGCAAAGATAACCATAGGAATGATCATAAACGTTTCCTGTGGCATCTCCAGAAGTTTGTCTTTTCTCTTACTGTCCCTTATTAGATACTTACTACACAATTGAACAACGGAAGCATATCCGCGATTCATATCGTTACTATAGTCTAAAAAAGTTCCTAAATTTGTGATTTCATCTTCTGTATATTTCTTCAGTATATCTGGTGAGTATAGTTTACGGTCTACTCTGCTCTTAATATACTCTAAAAAATTTGTAGGATGTATGTCCTGATAGACTTCCTTTCTCATATCGGTCATCAACAAACGTCCAGCAAAAATGTCGTAATCAGGTTCTTCCACAGATATCTTCTCTGCGGCACTTTTGATAAGCGTTTGTTGTATGTCGGCAGAGGATATCTTGTTTGTTATTTTTATATGGGCATTAATTGCTGTTTCTGATATCGATACGTTCAGTCCATCCGAACAATACTCCAACATTTTGTGAATCTTATCATAATTTAACGGCTCAGTGGTTCCATCTCTTTTTCTTACTACTTTTTCTTTATCTTCGGTCATTTCTCATAGTTCCTTCAACTCAATTGTTCTTGTATTCTTAAATAATTTGAATAAAACTATTTATGTATTTTGATTTCTTCGATGTTCCATAGGTTCACAAATATAATTTAATTTGCTAACTTGATGATAATCATATCCCATTTTTTGGGCTAACATACTAGTAATATACGTAAAATTTTTCTTCCATATTTCAATATACATCCTGGGTCTATCTTTCAGGATAGTTTGCATTGCACCTTCCAGAACATACTCTTCCCAACCCTCTACATCTATCTTAATGAAATCAATCTTTGGAAACTTATAGCTATCCAGAGTTCGTGTTTCAACCATCTGTGGATATGAATCACTCTTCCACTTGGTTTCACTTAATGTAGACATACCCGAATTGATGTCCTTTGTTGTCATAACTGCGGTGTGCTTCTTATCTGATAATGCTATCTCGTGTAAGGTAACATTTTCTAGTCCTTCGCAATTCTTCTTATGACAGTCTATATGTTTTTTGAGAGGTTCAAAAGCAATAACCTCTTCAAAATCATTAGCAAGTCGGCTAGTCCAGATACCTACGTGTGCTCCTATATCTAGTGCCAGCTTACCCTTAGGTGCTATTTTATTATATTCTCTTACTTCAAAATTCTTACCCCAAAATTTAGCCGTATCTTCGTCTGGAACGAAAATTCCTTTTTGTTCTCTCATTTTGATTTATTGGAAAGGTGGTCCTAAGAACCACGTTACTAGTGAATATCTAGTTCCTTTTGTTACAGGCAAAACTCTATGCTCCATATCAGAAGGAAACACAATTACTGTTCCTTGTTTATTATACTCTGGTGTAACGACCTCACATTGCTCTTTAGCATATGTAGCAAATTGAAAATCTCCACCCTCATAATCATCATTCAGGAGAATAGTCATCGATAATTTTCTAACCCTACCTCCTATAATGGAATTATTTCCTTTATATTTTGAAGGGTGATCTCCCCTTCCGTCCCTGTGCCAATTAAAATAATCTCCCGGTTGATAACGGGTTATTTGTATATTTTCTGAGGCTTCAATAGCATATTTCCATCCAGCACATTCATTAGCCGTCCTCATAAATGTAAATACAAAATCCATTAACCACTGGTCTTTAACCCACGCTACGCTACTATTTCTAGTATCAGGCTGGAGGGATTTTGTTTCTGCATCCATCCACTTGCCCTCACCCGTCATTCGGATTTTATCACAAGTTTTCTGATCAATAGCTTGAATAAAATAATACCATCGATTGATATTATACATACGGCGGACCTAAGAACCAAATAACTAATGTATATCTAATTCCTTTTGTTATAGGTTTAACTCTGTGCCACATATCAGAAGGAAACACAATAACTGATCCTTGTTTAGTTTCTGGACTATGAATTAGATAGCCAGGAGCAGGACGATCCTTCCACGTTTTTTCCATATGCTCTGATTGACGATGAAATGTAGCAAATTCAAATTCTCCACCCTCATAATTATCATTTAAAATAATGCTCATCGATAATTTTCTAACACGGTTGTGTACTACTGGATTAATTATACTCTTATAAGCAGAAAAATGATCTCCTTTTCCATCTGGATGCCAATCGTAAAACATACCTTTTTTATATCGAGCAATTTGCATATTTTCAGCAGTTTGAATATGATATTTCCAACCAGATTGATCATTTGCTTGATCCATATAGCTCCAAGAAAGATCATATATCCATTGTTCATTGCACCAAGCAATATCAGTTTTCTCCTGATCTTCGTAGTTTTCGATATGCCTATCGTATGTTTCTTCTTTGTCAGATATTTTAGGCAACTTACTTTCTGCTAAATTTATCATTTTTTCGCAAGTCTCTTTGTCTACTCCTTCCTTAAAACAAACCCAATCAACACTTCTAATCATACTCTATTACCTTTCTTGTCGGTATTCGTCAGGACAAGCCCATAATTATTATCGCCTTTAGGAATCGGCTGTAACCCTTTCTTGAATTTCAGCTTGTTCTTCTTAAATGGACCATAATCGCAATAGTGGTGCCATCTCCTATATTTCCATACGATTCTGCATACATCTGGGTGCATATCTACCAGCATCTGGCTCTTTTTAATAGTACCCTCAGCATTCCATCCAGTCTCTTGGAATTCTTCATTATCTGTAGCTTGTACGTGGTAGAATTCTTCCGTATTACCACCCTTTACAGTCTGATTCGCACATTTACCTTGAAGGAAATGATTGAATTGAATTGTACAATCTCCGTCTTTGAGTATTCTTAGTGATAGGTCTGTATCTTCGTTATATCTACCTCTCCATCGATGTATTCCTGAATTCTTGATCAAATTACAAGAGTATACTCGTGTATTCTTGACATACGGAGGATATTTTTGATTAGGTGCTATAAAAAATCGATACTGTGGTCCAGCCATCTGCACATTCTCATATCTATCGCAAAAATCTTCGCAGGATCTAAACAAAGCTCCGTTCTCTACTCTGTATCTGAAATTTTCGTGGAGTCTATAGAAGTCGGCAATGTTATCATCCATCACCCAATGCCACTCTGCTCCTAGAACATCTTTTGAGTGATCCCAACACCAATTTCTAGCACGACCCGGACCGTCACCATGGTTAGAAAAAGGGAGTAAAAGAAGTTTAGCATACGGCCGAAGTTTAAATTTATCAAGGGCTTTTTCATAAGGTTCTTCGTCCTGGGGTTCAATTGAAATATAGTGGTGAATCTTCATCCGAGATAAACTCTTAGAAGTAATCATACTGTCAGCCCGTCCTTTGGATGCTATATACAAAGGATATTTGGGGTAATGTTTATTTACATCCATTCGCTTAATGAAGTTGTCTGGGCAGGCTTATAAACCTTTTTCCAGTATTTAGTATTTTTACGTTTACCATCTTTTTCGTAAATTTTAATCCCTTCTGGGAACTTATGTTGTATATAGGCGAGGGCACCATAATGCTCGTCCGTCTGAAAATGATCCTTCGGTTGAACCTTGTGCATATCCGTCCATATAACTCTTGTACTCTGCATATCTTTTTTCAGCGATCCATTCGCATACATCCATTCTGTAGACTGCCGAGTATTGATTCCTCTTGATAGACATTCATAGATAAACAGGACATCTTCTGCTACTCTGATAGCGGTAATATCCATATCATCCAGGTGCTGAGCCAGCATTCTTCCATCAATAAAAATCATTCCAAAAACACCTTTAGTATCTACATATTCTTTGTCGGCTGGTGGAGCTTCTCCTGTAGATAAGCCCACAATTCCGATATCTTCTTCGTCTAGCCAGTCGCTAAACTTATCAAATGCAAGTAATATTTCTGCAGGAGTTGCTTCTCTCCTACTGGTATTCATATTAGATTTGTCTGTCCAATACTTAGAGTTTCTCCTCAGTATAGTTAGGTCATCATCAGATACACAATATTTGATTGAACCAGCGTGTTCGTGAATAAAATGTCTTGTTCTAGCCAGCTGGTACCAATCTCCTACGATATCTTCTGGGAGTTCTAGATATTCACAATCATAGTTATAGAGATGGCGTTCACCAGGCTCTACGACCATAACTACTTTTTCTTGTAATGTTTTGGGAAGACTCTCAAATGTTATTTGATTGTCGGCTCTTCGTATTGTAGGAATATAGATACGGTCAATCATTCTCTTCCTCCATCCAGCGGAGGAGTGAATTAGCCGTTATATCTAGTTGGGGATGCCAAGCGGTCTTGGTCTTTTCCGTGAGTCTTTGTCCGATCTTCTTTTGAAAGTCCTCGAAATCCTCTTTGTTTCTGAAGGTCATAATAACTCGACAATATGGCTCGTTCGGTTCTTGTGTAAAAGAAGGCATATTCTTCCAGTGTTTCCTCCACTCTTCGATATCCGCTTCTTCATTTATACCGTCTTCACCATCCTCCATAAAAGCACCAAGGGAAGTCGGAAGACTTTCGTCCTTGACTTCCCCTAGGTAATTGTCATAATCTGCTGACTCTTCTACTTCTACTTTTAGCTTTTTTTCACTCATAATTAAATACCTTTTTCAATTAATTTTCACCATTATACATTAAACTAAAGTCTTTGTCAAGTCTTTTTTTGGCAGATCATATAGGATTTGAACCCATACTTTTGGTTTTGGAGACCAACGTGCTACCATTAACACTAATGATCTGTATGGAGTGACTGGTCGGATTCGAACCGACGTAAATGGTTTTGCAGACCACTACCTAAGCCACTCGGTCACAGTCACATTAATTGTGAATAATACTTTCCTTTGTCCCAGATTGCTTTTTCGTGTGCCCTTCGGACAATAAGTCCTTTGTTGTGTCTTCCACCAGCACATACAAATCCTTTTCTGGGATCAAATGCTTGTATTTTAAACTCTTCGATATCTCCGGCATTTAACGCCTTTAAGGCTGCCGAAGTTCTAAAAGCATATGGTCCTATGTTATACACCAGGGAAACTAAAGCATTTCTCTGGTGCTGATTAAGTTTAATTTTAACGTGTTGGTCAACGACTTTGTTACTAAGCCTAAGTTCGTGTATCATAATCTGTTCGGCTTCTTCCACAGTATGTTTCTTAAAGTGTTTAGCCCGTGTTCCATATCCTTTTGCTATATAACCGTAATCTTTATAGCTGACCAATTTTGCTTTTCCATTCGCTAGTGGATGATTCTCAATGCTCTTAATAAAAGCAGTTAGATTCTCATCGGGTCGCCAATGCTCCCCCGAATTTATAGGTTTATAAGTTAGAATAGCTTTATTTTCCGCTACGGTATTTTTGCTTTTTAGTTCTTCTCTAGCTTTGACCAGGTTCGGTTTATCATCTGGAGTAGGACATACAGTCCCTGCCCAGACAAGTACCGATACGACCAGAAAGACCGTAGGTAATAAAAGTGGAATAAAAGTTATTTTGTGTATCATAAATTCTTCCTAGTAAAAAATCATATATCACCCGAATATTGAGATAAAACAATCCACGGTATTCGTAACAATAGACAGATGTTTTTTCACTTGGTTCTTTTTATCGTGTTTCCATATTCCTCTAGAATGTATATTATATATTCGAGAAGATGCCGTGAACATCTTCCCACTTATAGTTCTTAATTATATAAAAGGGATAAACCCTACCAGGATAGGCAGAGTGCTTTTTCGTAGAATAATTTCATTGCAAGCTCCTTTGCGATAATTAGGTTAATCCATAACAAAAATAGACGGAAAGGGTGAATGTGAAGATATTTATAACACAATCACCCTTTATGCAGTCACCAAAGCATCATTAATGCTTCTTTTCAAGTCTTCCAGACTGTTCTCATTAGCCTGGTAGAGAATACCAATTCCGCCCTTTTTATTCCAGGCACGAATATTTTTAGGTTTATCATCGATCAAAATGTTGGGAGATCCGTCTTCCTCCGTCGCATATTTATCTTTCCGAACCACGAAAACTACGTTCTCATTCCGATCCGGGAGGAGTCCGTGCCTTTCCAGCCAGACTCGTTTCCAATGGGAGGAATTCTTCCGATCGCCTCGTAGAGGAGTGGAACAAATCCCGTATTCTACAGAGTCCAGTCTATCCGCTATCTCTCTCACATACTCTACCAATTCGGCACTAGTAGGAAAGATAGGAAGCGTATTAAAGAAATCATCAGACGCCTCAGCAATTTCCCAAACAGACTTGTCGATATCGACTTCTTTCCAATGGGAAACTCCGTGTCTCGTTTCTATAGCTCCGAAGAAGTCAGCAATGACTCCATCCATATCTAAGTAAATTTTCATAGGACCCTTATTCATAATATATCTTCTATCCTCATATCTCTGTCTTCAGGAAGGTCGATCCATCGCCAATTATCCACTCTATCCAATTCTAAAGGTCTTACACAGACTTTAGTAGAAAGGATGGAAGAATCTTTTCCGTCCAGGGAAATAACTCTCCACATATGCCCGTTTTCACGGATTCGATTCTTACCGTGTCTTGAGATACCAGATAATACGACAACATCGCCTTCAAAAATGTCCATTTCTTTTATTTCGTGAAAGTTAGCGGTATTTTCAATCTCTCTCATCATAGGTATATTATCTCAGGAATGAGGGTAAATGTCAAGTAGAAAATGCAATTAAATGTAGATTATTGACATAATCTTGCCTGCGATCAGGCCGAGGAGGATAGATCCCAATATTAAATAGAGTCTCCAATGTAGTTTCAAATGCCTCATCAGGAAGCCATTTCAGAAAAAATTTGCCGAAAAAATTTACGCTCCAAATCCGAAATCCCGGTCCTCGGTCCATATACTTTTGGTGCGATCCGCCTTTCGGAGGACGGTTAATTCCAGAGCACCTTTTTGCTCATCTCCTCTTGCTCCTTAAGCATAGCCTCCTCTGCCGCCTTCATATCCTTTCTCCTTTTGTGGTCTTCAATATAGTTCTTATGCACTTCCCGGAGCTTGTGGACATCATAGCATCGAGTTTCGTCTAAGGATACCGCTAATTTAACTCCCTCATAGGGGTCATCTATCCATTGGGACTCCCATATGGCGGAAATTTGCGGATTTTTGGGCGGTACCCACCACAAGTGGAGCATACCTATATACCCTACGTTATCTATTTCAAATGATTGTATTACGTGAGTTACTCCTAATGATTGTAGGAATGGAAACTTAGGGTCTTTATAGAATGTAGCCCGGAAAGTATTCTCCATTCTCTGTCGTACTTGTAATAATTCAATCTCAGATAATACA
>VTLG01009314.1_pt1 | contig 45590 bp, 59 predicted proteins | sample 4694571 | NCBI WGS metagenome assembly VTLG01 (sample SAMN12604809, study PRJNA352737) | marine metagenome | biome: ENVO:00000447; feature: ENVO:00000209|ENVO:00000569|ENVO:01000036; material: ENVO:00002151; isolation source: viral sequences binned using virsorter ...
AGGTGCTACTGAGGCAGCCCGTAGAAATCAATTTGGGATTGATTCGGCAACACTTGAAAACCAACATAGATTGCAAAGATTGCAAGCACTTGGACAGATTTCAGGCCAGCAAACGCAACAGACTGATACAATAGTTAAGAAAGGTAGCGCAGGATTACTACCTGGATTGATACAAGCTGGTGCTACGATAGCTGGAAGTACATTTGGTCCGAGTGGTGCCGTTATAGGTAGTTCGTTGGGAGGTGCAATTGCTGGTGGCTTATCAGAGGGATATACAGGCGGAGGTGCGGGATTAGCACCAGGTTCACCGAATTGGACAGCACTACAATTGGCTGCTATGCAAAATCAAGCTCTAACTAACGTACAACCAACGGCGTTGCCTCCACGTACAAGCACTCTGCCTCCAAGCCTAGGATTCGGACTTGATCCAGGTCCGCCAACTCCTTCAAGTGTAATTGGCCGGAATGATTTATATTATAACCCTCCTTATTCTGCTGTTGGTTATGACCAGTGACTATAACACCCATCTGTTTGAATGATTTATATTATAGAGGAAAAGCATGGCTGTAATTTATGTAGAAGAAGATCCTAGTATAAAAGCACTGCGGGAATCTATTGTTAGTGTTGGTAATACAATAGCGCAAGCTCGCCATCAGCAGAGAGCTATGGTACAAAAAGCTACTGATCGGGCACATGCGACTTATTTAGCCCGGCTTGGTCATTCTGTTACTATTGGGGAAGGTAAGCGGAATCGAGAGATTCAAGAGAAACAAATGGAAGCAGATAGCCTATGGCGACAAGGCCGGGAAGATGAGTCCCAGAAACGACTTGAAATGGCATTTAGGCAAGAGGATCGAGAGAAAGAGATACACGAGCGAAATAAAGTGGTAATTGATACCGAAACAAAACTGCTGAAATATAAACATAAGCAAGCTGAAGATGAGTCAGATTCAGCAACTGGTTACTATTATTTCTATCAAGGAATGAATGATGAAGAAAATTTTGAGAAAGGTGATAATGGCCAGTATAAATATACTGGAATTGATGCTAATAATGTAGGGCAAAAGCCGGGTAAAGAACCAACCAAAAAAGAAGGTCCTGAATACCAGCGTTGGCTACAGCGCAAACTAAATCATAGCCATCTTCTGGAAATTAAAAAGAATAACGAATGGGCGAAGAGATTTGCTGAAAATTTGCCCCTTTGGAAACAACAGCAAAGAGAGACTATTGCTAAACTAAATTATATTGAATCATTAGCTTCTGGTGTCGCCACGAACGAGGGTGCTAGCAAGGTAAAAGAATATCTTGAGAGTATAAGGTGGCGCGATAAAATGACAATAACCGAAAAGATTAATTATGTAAATGGCGGAGGTTATGAAACATTAGCAGACATGTTCGAGAATCTTATAATGCTAGATGTTAAAAAAGCGATAACAGGATCGGATAATTGGAATGAGGCTATGTTTGAACGAGTAACAGCCTTTCAAAGTTTTATAAACCACTCGCAGCATCCTGGTCGTGGGAATCCTGTTAAAGATATACCGTTTAACCCGCGTAATCCAAAAATCCTTAATGTGGTAAAACGGTGGCAGGAGCTAGCTGCTGTTGCATCAAATTCAGGTAAATACCAGAGGCAATATGATACATTACTAGGCGATGTAGAAAATCTTTCTGCTTCTAGCATTCTCGAAACAAAACGATTAGCAGAGTTAGAGTCGCAACTGGCTGATGTGGTAATGTCGGACGCATTGATAGTGTTTAATGAACTTGGTATATTACCCCAAGTAGGTCAAATGGGTGCAATGAAAGCCAAGGCTGTTCACCAGATACAATCAGCGATAGGTAATTTATCAAGTGTCATACAACGTAAGACACAAATAAATCCTAAGAACGAAAAAGAATTAACTTTACAAAGATTGTTAGAAGGAGGTGATGTTATTGAACAAATAAATGAAGGCAATAATAAAAATGCACAAGAAAGGGATAGACTTGTATTTTTAGCATCTCGACTTCTTCAAGGTAACGTAAAAATTGAGGATGGACTTTATAAAGGTAGGTTACCTAGCACTGCAATGCTTGGAGAAGTTATTAAGAAGTATGTATCGCAAATACAGAATTTGCAATTACCAGTTAGAACAACTGGAACAGCTGGAACACTTCAGCTAATAGAAAAATCTCCTATTCATAATAATTTTCAATGGAGTACCATAGATCATATAGCTTATGATATTAGGGGTGGAGAGCGTGCGAAGATTACACCTGATATGTTTCAGAAACGACTAGATCTGAGTACGCAGTTTACACATATGTTACCTTCTCAGTGGCGACCTGATAATGTACTAGTTAATATTGCAAGAGATAATACAACAGAAAAGTTAGAAGAAGAAGACAGTACCATAGATCATATACCTACAGCTAAACAAGACTCTCATCTAGTACCAATATATAATGACAATGGTGGTAATACTGGTAATCGGAATTATCCTTTTTGGGCTAGGACCGTAGTAGAAGGTGACGGACTTCAAAGGCGCCATGGAATGGCAAGTAATCGTCTTGATAATCAGCATTCATATGTGTTTACTGATACAGAGGCTGCCAATGTAGGGGCCGCATTACAACAGAAATTACATGGAAACTCGCGTGTACCTAATACAGACTCAAAGTTATGGCAGGATTTAATTAGCAAGAAAGATGGAATTACTCCTGATGATATGTTAAAGCTCTCCGAGCAAGAAGGTGATGTCAGTGAGTCTTTTGTTGAGCAGTTTAAGGAGGCTGCAACAAAATTTATTGGTATTGAAAGTCCATCAGATAGTAAACAAGTTATGTATGAAGTTACGGGTCTTGGGACGCTTTCAAAGAATCTAAGAGGTTTTGGTGATGTAGTGTTTGATGCTACTAATGGGGATACCGGGTCTATTTTGGCATTAAAGGAATTAGTTGATCTTGATACGGTTCTCGGTAACGTGGATGATATGGAGTCAAGAAAAGAAAAAAAGAAAATTCTATTAGGAAGATCCACTAAGAAACTCCTAGCGGCTCATATAGTAAATGCTTTGTTTTTTTCAGCTGATGAGGAAGTAAATCCCACAGCTCACTACCTTAGAAAGCACAGGAGTAGGAGCGGTGGGCAAAGAGTCTATAAAAATTCTATAGATGACTATATGGCAGAAATCGATAGAAAGAAAGATCTTATAAAGAAAAATTCCAGTCATCCAGCTGGACCTTTTGTAAAACATCTTGAAAGGCACCGAAAGCTATGCGTAGCTGTATATGGAAGTAAACGGGGTAATTCTGTATTCCTTAAGATACTTAATGATATTGTGTCCGGATGAACATAGAAACTAGAATACAGTAATAGATAATTAATAATGGTTGATTACACTCGTCAAGAAGTAGAGCCACTAACAGATAGTGAGCTACTACAATTAGACACTAACAGAAATAGCACCTTGTTATTTGGGGAGGTCGAGAGTAATGTAGATACTACTGGATTTCCAGAAAAACCACAAGAATATGGTTACTGGTTTAGAAATTGGCCTCGGTTTTCGGCGGCACTTGCAATGCCCGGCGATGAAGTGGCTAGAACAGCGTGGAAGCAGGTTATGGAAATACCTGAAAACTTTAAGCGAGGTTTACGAAAGTCACGATATGATTATCAGCAAGCTGCCCAGAATATAGTAATAGATATAGCAGATAGAATGGGTTTAGATTTTGATGCACGCAAGGATTTTCTGGGTGCATCCCAAGCACGTTTGAAGCAGATGCCTTTACATTCTACATCACAAGATTGGGAAGATCAACTGTTTTACTTAATAGGGCACTACATACCTGACACTGCATTAGCAGTTATAGGTGGTGGTGTCATGGGTAAATTTGTTGGTAGTGGTGCCAAAGCTGCAAAAATGGGGCAAGGTTATGCTAATATGGCAGCATTTGTAGGTACTGTTATGGGTGATACTGCGGTAAATATTGCAAGCGAAATGGCGCACGAGGCAGGTGATGCACAGTTGGAAGGTCGTGAAGCACGGTATGCTGAGAGAGGCGGAGAAGCCGCAGCCATGTCTTTACTTATGAGTTTTACTGGACGAGTGGGCCAGGCTTTACAATTTAACCGTAAAACTAATGCATTGTTAACTGGTGGTGTTATGGGTGGTGTATCTGCTTTGCATGGAGGAGATGGTGATACTGTGTTAGCACATTCAATACTTGGGGGTATGTTTGGGCTTTTTACAGGGACTGGTAGAGCAGGTTATTCAGATATTAACAAATGGATTAAAGCACGCCGTGAACGTGAACTTCCAGTATCTTTTGCACATTACGTGCAGGAGTTTGCACCTGATACCTACAAAAGACTTTTTGTTGATGAGGTTAACTTAGATAGATTACGCTATGAACGTAGTGCTGAGTCAATTAATCCGAGAATGCTGGGACCAAAAGATAAGCTACTTTGGAATTTGCAGAGAACAATGCTTACAGAAACTCCAGAAGGTACTAAGATAATGGACATTTGGGGTTATAGTGATAACCAGCTTGTTAAAACTATGGCTGACTATGCTGAAATGAGAGGTACTTTACGAGTAAAAGATGCAGGTTCATTGAAGCATATAGAAGGACAACCTCGTGAAATTGCAGAACGTAATGCAAAAACTTTCATTGATGCTGTTAATACAGTTAATAAAGAATACCTAAAAGAAAACCCTAATTATAGATCATTGTACGAGTATTATGAATGGCCTGTTCCTAAGAGAGCAGAGAAACCTTTAGTGCGTGCCATATCAAAAGAACGACATCAAAAAGAAATACAAAACGCACAACAACCTCTGTCTGAGTTAGCTAGAAATATACCAATGAGTGCAGAAGGTTATGTAGCGTATGCTACAAGTAAAGGTAAGAAGAAAGGTCTATTTCTACACCAACTTTCTCGTTCGCAAGCGTTAGAACTTTTTGGTACTAAGACACCTAATTCTAGGACAAATTCACGCATTGAACAGTTACATAAAGATACCGTTGTACGGTCTGCTGAAGGTTTTGAGACGGCAAATAAAGAAACTTGGCCTGCTTTGAATGCTTTGATAGAATATAATATGATACCTGAGTATGGCTGGATACATACTCGTGAGAAATTTGCACAAGTATTAAAAGGTGATGAAACGATTAATAAGTTAGGAGAACAATACCTTACTAAAGTACGTGAAAGTGGCGTAAAAGCTAAGATAGCACTTGACGAAATTGATGTAAAAGTAAAGCAGGGATGGTTAGAAGAAGGTTATAAAGCATTTGTTGATCCTTCGGGTAGAATGTATAACTTTTTAGAGAAAGCTGATCATCCTGCGGCTATTAAGGCACGTAATGCACATATGCGTAGGTACGTACAAGATGATCGTTTATCATTACTAAATGAAGAATTAGATTTAGCTGTATGGGGTGATATAGATCCTAACTACCATAACCTACTGTCAGCTTATTATGTATTACGTACTGAAACAGATTTTGCCTTACGCCGTTCAGCTTCTAAGCGCGAACCTTTAAAGGGTGTAAATCGTGAAGTTTGGCCAGGGAACGAAATACCGGGTTTAACTGCTGAGAAGATACCATACATGCTAGATACTTTCTTAACGCAAGCAGATGATTTTACGCAGGGAAGGGAAGGTATTCTTCGCAGAGTTGATCATGTTAAAAGTACCTATAAAACTATACTTGACAAGTTGCATAAAAAAGGTATGATCAGAACGTCTACTTATGATAAGATAAAAGATTTTTATTATTTACCGCAACGTTCTATAGTAGAACTTGAACGAGATGCTTTCATTTATAAAATTGGGGCACGTAAAAATCCCGCTGTTAGCAGTTATAAAGAATTGATAAAAGACTTAAAGACTCGTTCAGTTGAGGACAGGTATGTTGACTTAGAGTTCCTGACTAAGAATTATGTTTCCCTGCATGAACATCTTATGACACAGAATGATTTCATTCGCAGTGTTGCAGATATGGCAGATCATGTTGATTTTGTAAGTAAGACGAAACCAACTGTATTAGGTAAGCCTAAGCTAACTTTCTTAGAATACAATTATATTAGAGATGGTGAGCAAGCTAGTATTTGGGTTGAAGGTAACTTAGCTCAATTTATGGAAAGTGGTAATATTTCTAATTGGGATCAGGTTGGTAATATAAAACAAGCTATGGCATGGGTTGCAGGTGCACATACTGTACGATTGAGTGCTGTCGGTTTGAATATATTCTTTGCACCTGTTACGCATAGTTTAGACGTTGCACATATCTTTACACATCATCCATCTTTGTCTTGGAACGTACCTAAACTATTCTATGATTTTGAAATATATAATAAGGAGCGAGGTGCTTTACCGTTTATTCAAAATGTGAAATCTGCATTATTTAAGGATAAAACATACAAACAGTATTTAGAGGATGATGGAGTTACTGCTACATTAATTTCGCAAGTTGCCCAGCAAGAGCTTATTAAGAAAGCTAAGACTAAGGGTTTAGTACCAGAGAAGGCAACAGAGGGTGTTGCTAATTATTATAATCGTTTTCTTGAGGCTTTTTCTAAGTTCAATCATGTCATGGAAGTTGCTACACGTATGACTGAAGGTGATATGCTAATGAGTACCGGTAAGTTTAAAACTAAATCAGATGCCAACTTAGAAAGTCTACGCAGAATTAACTACTATCGTAGAGGTAAATGGTTGCGGCATGTAGATTTTGCAATACCATTTTCTAATGCTGCGGCACAATATCTTGCATCTAACTTAAGCGAACTTAAACCAGGTAAAAGTGTAAGCCATAATCGTATGCGAGCGTTAGCTGTTATGGCACAGTTAGCTGCTGGAATTGGTTTAATGCGTATGTGGAGTGAGGAAACACACCCAGGATTTCATAAGAAGATTCCATGGGATATGCGTAGGCGATATTGGACTATACCTACATCTATGACTCGCATCAACAATAAAACTGGTAATGTTGATGGAGTTTATCTTGCTATTAAAAAGAATTATAATCCTATTTTTGGTATTATGGATGGAATGGTTGACTTATGGCAGGATTATGCATATTACGGAAAGGAGGGATTACCTCCTATTAATGTCATTCGTAGTTTTTATGATACTATTAAAGTTAGCACACCAGTGGAGCTTCGTTCAATAGTACCACCTGCATTAAATGCTCTTACAATAGCCACTTTTGGCTATGACTTATCAGGACGTAGGACATATAAGCATGAGGCACGACAAGCTGAACATGAAATAAATTCATCATTAACTGGCGGAAAAGAGACCGCAGCATGGGCTGTCGAGATGGGTGAGTTATTCAAAGCATCTCCTGCAAAGATAGAGGGTGTTGCTGATACATACTTTGCACGTAACCCTCTTACTTATATGATAGGTGATACACTTTTTCCTGAAGATTCTGTAATACAACAAACAGCAGTTGATCAGTTGTTAAAGACAGCAGGTTCTCGTTTAATCTTTAAGTCTACACGGGAAGGTTGGGCAGATTTTGAAAGAAGCCAAAATTTCATCGAACAAGGCAACTCTCGTGTGTATGAAAATGTTACACAGTATATTGAAAATAGCATTAATAGATACCGTAATTTAGAAATTAATTACAATCAATTATATACAGAAGCTATTTCTGCTGTAGGTGTTAATCCAGAATATCAGGCAAAAGTAGTAAAGAGACTAAAGCGAGAGAAAAAAGCTTTTGAGTATTTTAAGAGCATTCTAAAAATGGCAAGTACAGAAGAGGAAATTCATGATGTTTATGATAATTTAGGTAATTGGACTTTTTGGAATCAAATGTCTAAAATGTATGATGAAGATAGTAAAGCAGAATATTATTTTGATAAGTGGCTTGAGACTGACCCTCCATGGAGAAAGTTACTTGATCAGATGGCAGGTAGTTATGGGTATAGAACTGGTTTATTTGAGCGGAAGTTAAAGCAATTAAAACGAAGGCATACACAGCATCAAAAAGAAATGCAAGGAGACTAAATGAGTGCAATGTCAAACTATTTAGAAGGTGCATTAATAGATCACCTTTTTCGTGCAACAGCATATTCACATAGTAGTCCAGGAAGTTGGTATATAGCTTTGCTTACTGCGGCTTTTGATGAAGCTGGTGCAGGCGGAACAGAAGTTAGTACATCTGCTACTGGCTATGCTAGAGTAGCTGTAGTACGTGGTACAAGTACGTGGACTAAAACATTGTCTACAAATGTGTACACTGTTGAGAACACCAGCACTATTACATTTGGTACTCCAAGTGCCAACTGGGGTTCAGTTACGCATACTGCTATATATGATGCATTAACATCAGGTAATTTGGTGTTACAAGCACAATTACAGTTTGCTAAAACTATTAACAATGCAGATCCAGCACCGACGTTTAATGCGGGCGAATTAAAATTTACCTTTGACTGATACTAACTATGGCAAATCCAAATCCGACAACTGAGATATTTCCGCAAATAGATGCTCGCATAGATATTGACGGAGCTACTTGGAACCTTAATGCTATTACTAATGAGTCAGTAGCATTAGTAGCTATTGCTGATGCGGCAGCAAATAACTACAAGATTGGTTATCTTGCTGAACGTCCTGCTGTGCTTAACTTTGCATCTAGTAATGCAGCACCTGCTATCTCAGGATTTTCGTTAGTTACGACTCTCGGTGCTATTGATGCTACGAGTAAGTTCTACGTAGACTATGATCGTGCATTCATTTTGTGCCATAGTACACAGGGAAGTCCGGTTAGTGTTACTTATAGTGGCATGGGTTCTATTACTAGATCACGTGAGATTAACAATATACATTTTGGGCATAACTATCTTGGACCAAAATCCTCAGCACCTAGTGTAGATAATGAAGGTAATGCATTAGCAACTGGTGACCAATATTATAATACAGCAAGCAATAAAATGTTTGTTTATACTGGTAGTGCCTGGGAGGATTTAGCAGTAGCACAGGCAGGTAATACGCTAACATCTGCTGATGGCTATAATCTTGTATTAACTACCAATGCTGATGGTGAGAATGTCCAGATAAATTCGGGTGGTACTAAGAGTTACACCTTGCCTAATGTTAGAGGCACAGCCGATTATGTACTTACTACAGATGGTGTTGGCGGGACTTCTTGGACAGAAGCACTAAAAGCACCTGTAATCTCCTCCACATCAGGTCAGTTAAATGCCGATTCTGATAGTACAATAACTATACATGGAACTGATTTCCAGACAGGAATTGTTGCTTCTATATGGAATGCATCTTCTGTTGGTACAAAACATGGTGACGCATCAACAACTACAGTTGTAAATAGCTCAACTCTTACGGCTGCGTTTGGAGAAGCTACTATACCAGCTTCAGGAACTGTTTATGTAGAAGTGGAACAAAGTGGGTTAACAAGTAGATTAAGTGTAGGAATTGCAGTATCTGCTGACCCAACTGCATCCTTTACTGGTGGTTCTGGTGTTAGCTATGCAGAGTCTTCGCATTTAGGTACTTATGGTGGATCAACAGGTGGTGGTGGGGAAACTGAATATGTTGCTCTGCTTATGCACTTTGACAGAGCTAATCTAAGTATCGATTTTGAGTGTAATGAGAATACATATCTTCTAGGTGGGGGGACAGGCTCTTCATCAGAAGGAGCTAAAGGTCATATAGCAAGAGTAAACGAGGGATCACCAATTATATCTACTGCGGCACATAAGTTTGGAGTTTCAGAAGGTGCTCAATATGATTCAAGTGGACTATTTATAGCAGATGATACAGATAGACTTGAGGTAGTTAAGGATACTGGTTTCTTCTGTGCACGAGATTTTACCTTCGATTTCTGGATTAACTTTACCACTATTGCAGATTCTTCTATTATAGATTTTCGTGCAGGTGGGGCTAACCTGTTTTATCTGCATCCTGTAGATAGCACTACATGGCGTTATGATTTGGGAGGCCAAACTGTTGATTTTGCTGTACCAGCTATGTCTACTGGAACTTGGTATCATATCCTCACAGGGAAAGATGGAACAGATGGAGAATGGACTAGTCCTGACTATAGGACAGCTTTCTTTTATTTTAATGGTGCTCCTTGTGATACAAAGAATACGACATCGGCTGCTTTAACTAATGCAGCTTTACTAGTGGCTGAAGTTGATAATGCTAACCTGGTGATAGGATATACACATAATGGTTATAATCCCTTTGATGGTTATATAGATGAATTTAGGTATTGTGTAAAAGATTCGACAAGGAAAACAGGAGATCCATGTTTCTTAGGGACAGGTGCTTTAGATAGAACTGATGGTGGTGATTCTTTTTCTCCTCCAACCTCACCTTACGGCGGTGCTACATCAGCTACAATTCCTACTATAACATTTACTGGAGTTCCCGGTACTGGGGGTGGTGATGTAGATTTTGCAGAGATAGCTAACACTGGTCTGTCTGCCGGAGTACAGAAGTTTAGTGACTATGGTCTAACTTTTACCGATGGTGGTGCAGGAAGTAATACTGCTACATTAACAGGAACATTAACTGTAGCAGGTGGTACAACAGTTACAGGGCAGAAAGTTAAAGCTACGGTAACAGTATCGGATGCGACTTGTGATACTACAGATGGTGATGCTACTATAACAATGGATTCAACTGTTAAAGTAAACGCAGGAATGACAGTTACAGGTACAGGCATACCAGCAGGAGCTACAGTTTCTTCGGTTACAAATGCAACCACATTTGAACTTAGTGCTAATGCAACTGCGACCAATACAAATACAACATTAAGATTTGGAGATCCAAATAGAGTTGCTTACGTCAATGGTAATGAAGATGGTTCAGGCACACATCTAACTATTGTTACTGGAGCTGGAGGGGCAGAGACACTTTTCAGAGCCAGAAGATATGAAGGAACTGGAGTTGCTAGAAGTATAACTGGGTTTTCCTTCCAACCTGACTTTCTTATAGTAAAAAATAGGAGTGCTGCGGATTCATGGATTGCAGTTGATGTATTGCGTGGTGCCACAAAACGGTGGGAACCAGATACTTCCGCAACTCCTAATGAAGCTACGGATTCTGGTAGAGTATCTGCCTTTAATTCTGATGGATTTAATGTAGGTACCGAGCATGATGTAAATGCATCGACTGAAGGTTACATAGCTTACGGATTTAAAGCAGGAGGCTCCGGTTCAGCAGTAAGTTCAGGATTATCCAATGTATCCTCAGTTACACAATCAGTAAATACTACTGGAGGTTTCAGTATAACTAAGTGGAGTGGGCCAGGATCTACAACTGCTGGATATTTTCCACATGGTTTAGGTGTAGCACCTGACTTTATAATAATATGCAATTTATCAGATTCCTCTACAGCAAGGGATATTGTAGTATGGTTTAGATATGGTTTGAGTGCCACAACTGGGAAATATCTTCTGCTAAATACAGATGCTACCGAACAAAGTGATGCAAATGTCTTCCCTACTATAGCTACAAGCACCAATATATATACTGGGGCAAGTGAACTCGCTGGTGGATCTAATCATAATTTTGTATGTTACGCCTTTGCTAGTAAATCTGGAATAATGCAACAGGGTAAGTACACAGGTACAGGTAATGCTAATACTGTATACTTCAATACTACTGGAGATGGAGATGTTGATGCTAATATTAATAACTTCACTCCTCGTATGATAATTTGTAGGCGTACTTCTAGTACAGGACAATGGTTCACACTGGATAAATGGAGATGTAATCCTGCGAGTGCTGGTTGGGAGAATCCTTTAATGATGGACGCTGCTATTGCAGAAACGGCCGCAGATGCTGAAAATAAGGTAACTCCTGCAAGTGGTAGCTTTGCATTTGGAAGTAGTGCTACTAGTACGCACTGTAATGGTAGTGGAAGCACATACGCTTACGTTGCATTTGCATGATTCAATGTAAGATTTTTGTAATAGTCGCCGTGATTGGTATAAGCTCATGTGCAAAAAAGCCACCGTATTCTGGGGATCACTCAACTCATCTAATCAGGACGATGTGGTATCAGTGTGTTACAGCTTTTCAGAAAAACGACCCGAGGTTAATACCACCAGTAACAGCAGGTCATTGTGATTGTATGCTGGATGAGGCGAGGTCATTCTATACATTTAAAGATTACGCTACTGCCGTGAATACAGGAAATCAATTTACTGAGTTTGGAATAACGTGTGTGCAGAAACTAGGTCGAATAGTTCCACCACCGGATTTGAGATAACTCAAAAGGGAGGCATGGCTTATAGGTACTCTGAAGAAATTATCATTGATCTTATCCGCCTTTGCTGGATCTGGCTGGATCACGGCCTTAGCTGTTCAGGAATATATAGATACAAAGGAAGTGGAATGCCTTGCGAAAAACCTATACTTTGAAGCACGAAATGAAAGCACAGCAGGGCAGATTGCAGTTCTACAAACAACAATCAACAGAGTCGGAAGCCCCCTTTTTCCTGATTCTGTGTGCGGTGTCGTTTATGAAGGTATGCACATTGGGGGGTACCCTGTTCGTGATGGCTGTCAGTTTTCTTGGTATTGCGATGGTATTTCTGACTATCCTGCTAACAGGATGGCTTACAATAAATCAGTAGAGCTATCATCATGGATTTTGATTACAAATAAATGGCTACCTGATTTAACAGACGGGGCATTATTTTACCATGCTGATTATGTTTCTCCAGCATGGAGTATGACTAAAGTAAAGACACTAACTATTGATAACCATATATTCTACAGATAGATGTCAGAAGAGAAAATAATAGAAGAGAATTTAAGTGTTTCTCTCAAACGAGTCAGTTGGATTCTTGTCTTTGCGGTATTGTTTCTTAGTTGGACAGTGCTGGGATTTGTAGACAAGGTGGAAAAAATGATTGTAGAAAGAAGTGAGTTACTTCTGGAGACAGTAGACCATGAGCTTGATGATTCTAATGATATTATGGAAATGCTGATGGAACAAAAATGCCCAGCAGTATATCAAGCAATTCAGGTAGCATGTGAGGATGAATGATGCAAGAACTACTTACTACACAACTTAACTTGGTATTGATGTTGTTGTTTATACTTTTCTACAGTTTGCTTGTATTATTCCGTGATTCTAAATCTAGGGTAGCAGACTTCTCCCGTAATGTAGTGTACATGGCATCAGGTATGCTGTTCGTATTTTATATTTTTCAGATAAGCTATATAAAAGATTATAAAGAGTTTGAGTATCTTGTGGCATTCTTGATAGCATTGTCATTTAGAGACTTACTACCTGTATTGATTGACTTTACAGTAGACTTAGTAACTACCAAATTGAAGCGGATAGATGAAAAAATCAAAAAATCTTAGGCCGATAACTGACTATTATCAGTGTTACTACCTCGATGAAAAGTGGCCAATTCTGAGGTATGATGATCCAGCTGTTAGAGAAAAAATTGTGAAGCAACGTAAGAAAAGGGGGTAGTATGGATGTAGATTTTTTATTGCAGTTGTTAGAACGTGGTGGTCTACCTATAGTGATTATCGTGGCAGCATTTTGGTATATCAATAAGAAAGATAATTTTCAGGCCCAACAGATAAAGCAGTGGGCGGACAAAGATTCTGAGGAGGATAAACGCCTGTTACAGGTTATCACAGATCAAAATACTATAAATACTAAAAATACAGAAACTTATGCACAAGCTACGAATGCACATACACAGGAAATAAGAAATTTGGATTCTACGTTCAAAGCATTTTTTGAATGGATGAAAACCGACTATAAAAGGAAATAAATGCAACTTACAACATTACGTTGGGCAACACGCAGTGTGCTTAGTGTACTAGAGGTCTTACTAATTGGTTATATTATATACCTAATTTTTGGAGGAGGTGAATTAAATCCCGAGATGACTAATGCATTGAGTGTAGTAGTCGGTGGTTTGTTACTTAACTTTGGCAAGTCTAGTGGCTTCTGGTTTAGCCAAGAGTCTAATGCTGAGAAGGAAGATAAATCTATAGAGAAAAAGGCATAATATGTTACCAGCGATATTAATGAATGTCATCAAAGCACTTGTTATGGACAAAGCACAGACGTTAGTTGCAGACCAAGCAAAGAAAGCTATAGAAGATGTGCTTGATGGAGATGCTAAGAAAGAACTTGACAAGATCATTAATGAGGATGTATCACACAAGTTTAAATCTCTGTCAGATATGCTAAAATGAGTCAAAGAGGTACAACTTTATATACTGACAATTCGTATAGAAGTTTACGTAATGGTACGTTTATTGGCTACTTTGGAATAGTATCTACTGCTACTGTTTCCATTGTAGCAGATAATACCATACTGCTTACCATACTGCGTACAGTATCTGCAACTGCTGGTACTGTTAATATTACAGCAGATAGTCCGATAAATTTAAATACAGCTATACGGTTTTTAGCAACAGAAGGTATAGTTACTGTAACAGGTAGACCATCTTTAACAGTCAGTATTACAGCTAACTTAGTAGAGCCTTCCATTAAAGATGTAACATCACAATTGGCCATCATAGATTCAACAGATATTTTTGAGGAAACTGTAATAGATACTGAGGTTATATAATGGCAACACGCACGCTTTTCAATGGTCGAGATAGTAATATAAAATACCAATTGCTTGATGCTGGTACTATTAAAGACTTATCTAATCTAAGTAAGATTGAGTTGATTTTTAATAGCACAACTAAGGTATCTGGTACAGTTGGTAGCGTAGCACCGATTGATTACAGCACTGTTAAAACGGAGATGGTATTAAAGTTCGGTGCTTCTGGTACTACAATTACAGCAGGGAGTTATCCTACTGTAAAAGTAGTTGTGTATGATTCAGACAATCCCAAAGGATTAATATGGGGATCTATATCCTTAATTGTTAAGGACAATCCCTATAGTAGTTAGCCACTTTTCGACTGTCGAAAAATGTACTATGAAATTAACTAACAACTTTCATTTAGAGGAACTAATTTCCTCTGATACAGCGGCACGCAAAGGTATCAGTAATGAACCTGAACGAGAACATTTAGTGGCAATGACAGCACTTACATTGAATGTACTACAACCAGTTCGCGATGAGCATGGTATTGTAACAGTTACCTCAGGTTATAGAAGTAAAGATTTGAATGAAGCAATAGGTGGGAGTTCAAATAGTCAGCATTGCAAAGGTGAGGCAGCAGACTTTAAATGTTATGCCATTAGTAATGTAGATCTAGCTAAGTGGATAGAAGCTAACCTTACATTTGATCAGTTAATTTTGGAGTTTTATAAGAAGGGAGATCCTCGCGCTGGCTGGATTCATTGTTCGTATAGCCGATTTAATAACCGTAGGAAAACAATGACTGCTTCTATGACTGCAAAAGGTGTTAAGTATGAGAATGGATTAGTTGTTTAAATTGGGAGGTTGTTATGACAGATTAAGCGGGGTTCTCTTGCCTCCTCTGCAATCTTTTGGTTGCCAAGCGTGAGAGACAGGTTTTTCTGTCATATGTTTCCTGTTCATAACCCGTAAAGCTCAAAGACTTACTGGGGCGTAGTCTATGCTGTCTGAATAGCAGCCTCCCCCTAATCTAAAAATGTAATAGTTTTGGTTTTCGGATCTACTGATATTATACCTGTATTACGTAAACTATCCTCAATTTCTACGTAAGTCTTCCAACTCATTTGATAGATAAAGTGTTTGAATACAGCATCTCTGCCTACTATTTTCTTCCTTCCTATATATTGTATCAATTCATAAGTTAACTGTCCCTGGTCTGACCGACCAAGACCACCGAACACATCTGACATACGTTTTTCAGTCTTCTTTAGTATGCTTAGTGCACGGTTCCATGTATCTAATGAAATTAATTTACTGTCTGATTGTGATGCTTGCAATGGTAAGCACATTTTACGCAGATGTGTTGAGCGTCTTTCGCAATATGAATGAAACCTTGGATCTTCTATTGTATATTTACTATTGTCCATATTTTTAGATTCTGCAATATACCATTCTTTATATGCAGAGGATGCTTCTTCATTAAACGCATACTCACCCTGCTGTAAGGAAATTAATTGAAGATCATGTATGAGTGCTTGTTGTAATGCTTTCTGTTCTTTACTAAATACAGGTAGTGGAACATGATGTGCTTTAGATGATTCTGCTACAAATATACAACGTGATGTAAAGCCTCCTCCTATTGCCTCAACTGGTAGCATAGTTGAAATCCAGTCTGGTGCTGTTGCACTAAGTATATTTAAAAACATACCTATAATGTCATCTTGTTTACGTGATATTGTTTCGTTAATCCAACGGTCATGAGAATCCCACCAGTCGGTTAAAAAGCCTAAAAATTTAAAATTGCTGTGGCCAACAAGAGTTACAAGTTCCTTAGAAAAACATGTAATGGAAGAGTGGGGATGTAGCACACCTTGAGGGTCAATAAACTGGCTTTCTGCTTTTTTCATTTTGACAAGTAAAGCCTCAGGTGTGATTGACTCGCTTGCCAAAGGTAACTCTAATGCTTTGAATATGTCTTGACCTATGTTAATAGCTACTGATTTACGTGTGCGACCTGCTGGGCCAACAAGTACAATATACATATTGGGATATATTCTCTCTAAACCCCATTGCATAAAGCATTTGCGTTGTAAGGCACCTGCAATACATGCTATTGCCGTCCATATATGGTATGATGTTGGGCTCTCAGTATTTTCAGTAAATTTAAGGTAAGCACTTATCCAATCTCCTTTAATGACTCGGGACATATTTCTTTCGATTATTGTATCCTCGCATGCAACCGCATGACTTTGTATGGCCAGATTTTATATGATCTTCTCGAACTTTTGTGATATTTCCACATGAGCATCTACATAGCCAGTAGCTATGGGAATTAATATCAATTGAATGATGACTTAGTATGATTAACCGATCATACTGCAATTTCGGCCACTCTGTAAGTTTCATCATCTTTACGTAACTTGCTAAGGTTTTCAACAGTATCGTACAGGTTTGACAATGTAGTATCGTACATCTTAGCAGCATCAAAACCTACCTTTATGTCGGTGTAGACATAGAATATACGTTCAATGCCGTCTCCTATGGCTGTTAAACGTGGTTCTAATTCGCTAACCGCTTTTTTGCAGAATGTTTGCATGGCTTCAGGCATATTATACGGATGCTGAAATAGTAGAGAATCATGGACCTGAGAAAGAAACTCTGCTTTATGTTCTAGCTCATAAATTTTAGCCATAGCTTGATTAATTATCCAGACAGAAATGCTCTGTGGCAGGTGTGCCACAGCTTCTTTCAATAGTTTGTCATCTATAATACCAAGGAATCTGCGTGGCTGGCCTACTATATTGATTAGAGTCCGGTTTTTTTGTAGTTGCTCTCGTACTTCTTCCCACCATTCAGGCAAGCGACTGTATGCAGTTAGGTAAAGTGCCCTTGCACGCTCGGCTTCCTCTAGTGTCAAGCCTGATTCCATGCTGAAACGGTGTGCTCCCATCATATAGTTAAGAGCATGGTTGGACTTCTTGCCTACTTGTCTGCATGACATAGTACGTGGTATGAAAGCTTGATGTGTTTTAACAAAGTCTGTGAATGGTGTGCCATTTACTAGCAGAACTTCACGTGTACGTTTGATCTCCTCTGGATTAGTTGTCTTTGCAATAGCTTTGTCCTCTTGTTTAATTACATTCTCTGGTAAACCTGTGATTAAATGTGCAGTTGCTATGTGCGGATCTTTATTCTCTGCTAGAATAGTAATCATATTTTTGTCACCGCATAAAAATGCTGTAATGACCCATTCAGATTGACGTTTGTCCATTTCGATAAAGATCTTACCTTGGTCAGGCACCATGAAAGATCGAAATTCAAGCGGTAAGTTCTGGTGATTCATACCAGTACCAAAGACTGTTTTACTGCTAGATAGCCGTCCAGTTTTAGTACCTCGTGGATTGTACGAACATCGGAAGCGTTTGTCTTCATCAAACTTTATCTGTAAGTATGTACCGGAATATTTGGCACGTTGGCGTAGCTGTTGTATCAATTGAGCCGAGTATAATCCTTTGCGTGCCTGTGTTCCCTTTGCTAATCGTGTAAGTGCTTCATCATCCATTGTCGGTTTTCCACCTTTAAGATAAGGCTTGACACCAAGGACATTATAAAAATAATTGACACATTGCTTAGGAGAGTTAAAGTTGAGAGTCATAAGAGGGTCACCAGACTCTTCTTGTACGACACCCTGCAATGATGCATCTATATCACGGATCTCATTATCTATCATTCTGCGAACGTTTTGTAATTCATCATGATTGATTGAGATACCACGAGACATCATATAGATTAGTGGCGGATACATGTCTAAAGTAGTACGGTAGATATTGTAAAATGGAGTATTTAATCCTACCCATTTTTTAATCTTGTCCCATACTTTGTAGGTTGTAATAACATCCTTGCAGTTATAGTTCAAGAATGATGTACGGTCACCAACGCCACCTTTCCAATAGCCTCCCTCTTCCTTATAGTATGGTTCATCTGTATGCAATGTTGTTAAGACACCTAAACCTTTTGGCAGATCTGGATATACTATGTGATGTGCTACCATGGTATCTTCAATTGGCCCGGCTACAAAGCAGTTATGTTTGAAGGCTAAGAACCACATGTCAAAGATAAAGTTTTGGCCTAACTTAGTTACTGATGTATCTATTAGTAACTCAGTACATAGGCGCCAGAGCTGTACTTCTTCCTCAAGTGTGCGATTGTCAAAGTTTACGCACATAGCAGTGTCAGCATTAGGTGCAAAGCCTATGCAAAAGACGGCACCATTCAATGTTTCAATGTCAACGGATACAATAGGATTGTCTGACATTTTACAGTATTGTAAAAAGTTTTCGACCTCAGTTACCGATGGATTGATATGTAATGTACGTTCAGGTTCTTTATATGTTTCTTCTGTTGAGTGCTGTTTTGCTTTGCGTAGATCCCAGATGCACATCAGACGGTCAGCCGGTACGTATGCTACAGACGTAGGTGTCATAACTGGCAAGACTTTCTTCTTGATCTCATTGTTATATGTCAGTGATCCTCGGTTTAATTTCAGCCTGTGGTCACCTGTCAGCACAGAGCAAGAAAACGAACCTACTGGTACAACGATATTTCCAACGAGCTTACCTAGTCTGTTTAGCACTTGGCTCTTTATCTCGTTTCCGGCTTGTGACATTACACCTTTGGTATTGATCAAGTTTTTATTATCAATTACTTCATGGCAATACGTTATGAGACATTCGGATACTGGTATATTGGCTTGATTAAGTAATTGATGCAAGGCATATCCAGAGCGACCACCTAATGTATTGCCTGAACGTCTAACATCTGGATTAGGAAAATCAAACAGTATTATAATCTTAGCATCACTAGTACCAGCATCGAGGTTTCGTATCATCGTAGACTTGGGTATGTAAGGTTAGCAAGATAACGAGTACGGAACTGTTCATTTATGTCAAAACCAACGCATGAATCAGTTATAGGTGTGCGTAGGAAATGTGCATTGATTGCAACACCAGAGCCTGCAAACGGTATGAGCGTTCTGCCAGTTATTGGACAAAAGATTTCCTGCAAACGTAACATCAAGTCAAGAGGACGTTGAACTGGATGCCAGCGGTCTGATGCCTGTACTGTGCTGTATTGTAGGACATTTGGCAAGCCTTTGAGCTGAAGGACTGGATTACCACGCCATGCTACAAAGAATGATTCATAGCGCCGTGTTAACATTTTGTCGATGTCACCTGCTGGTTGCGTATCCTTGTACCAGATTGCAGGTATGGGATCAAAGTTATTGTCAAACCAATTAGTCAGTATAGTACGAAACATAGTATAGTCACGGCTAGGAAACCAAACAACCATGAAGCTATTATTACGCATAAGAACGCTACAGTTTCTAATAACCAAGTCCATGAAGTCATAATACGAGCGGTTACCATAGATTTCCAATTTAGTTTTTTCATATTTATAATCAAAGCTGGCATCATACGGAGGATCTATTTCAACATAGTCAAACTTTTCCACATCGGTATCATTAAGTTCTAGTAAACCATCAAATACATCTGCAACTCTGTATGCTAGGGCATTTATTCCAAGGAAGGCTAAATGGGGATCTTCTGTTTGATTGGGATCAGCACCTTGCTCCGCGCGGTGGGAGGTGGCTTTCTCTTGCAAGCGTTCAGATAGTTCTGTCTCAGCTATGCTGGCGCATAACGCACGATACGATTTGACAGCATCTTTCATAGAATCCATCTCTTGTATGTGCGGTATTTGTTTTATTACATCGGCAATCATAATCTGATCACTGATATGACCTATAGACATTTTCAAAAGTTCACTGGTTTTGGTTTGAGTCCAGGTTTTCTCAGATTTTTTCATTAAGTCATTGATGCGCTTGACAAGGCTAGCTTGCTCGAACCAAAGCATTTCCTTTCGTTGCACATTTTCAATCAACTCAATAATGCGAAGCTCATGCTCAGTATCAATCTTAAAAATAGTGGCTGTAATACTGTCATGATTTAACAGTTTGCAGGCAGCTAAACGGCGGCCACCTGCAAGTAGATTTAATTCAGTATCAATGGTTATTGGATTGATTAGACCTTCGTTCTCTATGCTTTGTGCTAGAGATTCAATGTCACCAAGATCCTCACGGAATCGTTCGCCAGTTTGTATTGTGTTGATTAGGACAGTTTTAGTTTCCAGACGTTTCATATCTGCTCTCCTGTGCTGTTTCTGCTAACCGTCTTATTTCACTAAGCTCAAAGGTTACATTTTTAAGATGTTTTGCAATAGTACGTAGGCTGTAAAGTACCTCACATTCATATTCAGTAAAAGCTTCGATTTCATGTTTTCGTATTAGTTCGCTACGTTCCATTATGGCTCCAAGTATATAGGTTTGTATTTTTCATAACCTAACAGCAACCAGTTAGGGTTTATCTTTAAATTATTGCATAGTTTAATCATATTACTGAGCATGGGTTCAGCCTCATTAGCTATGTATCTGCGTATACTTGCATTCTGTATACCAGATAATTTAGCAAATTCTTTGTAAGTTATATCCTTTTCTACGTTATAATAACTTCTAAGTTCTCTCATCCTTGCTGGAAAACCGTTATGAACTCTATTCATTTTATACCTTTTTCGGCTAATAGCTTTTTAAGAATTTCCGGGTCTATTGCTTGGATTACAGCTTTCAATTTTTCTTCCTTTTTCTTTTCTTCATTTATGGAGGAAGTACGGGTACGTTTAGGTTGTAATGCTTGCTCATCTTTATACCTTTTCTGTGCCCGTCGATTTTCAATGATAAACTCCCGAAGCTCATCATCGGACATTTCGGCTATATCAGTCTTTATTTGCTCCAGTTTCATTGTAACCTGACTCTGTTAAAAGGTTGTAACGACCATTAACTAGGTCATACAAGTGAGCACGCATATCCTTAGGCTCTACATTTTCAAGATGTGTTTTGGCTTTAGACAGAAATGTCCTGGCTATTTGTGCTTTAATACCATGCGGAAATTGTGCAAGATAATCATACAGTTCTTGCCGCATAGGTACGCTAATTTTGTGAGTATATTGAGTGTATCGCATATGGTCCTTGTGGGAAATGGCGCCCTCTTGCGGGTAACAAGTTAAGCACATGCCGGCCAGAGCTGTGCAAGGACGCCAATTATGGACCGGAGAGCGTACTCGAGGAAATTATGAAAGCCTCAAGTCTATGCTTTACATTCCAGAAATGCTATGATATTCCTGCGCCTTCTTAGGAGAAACCTCATGTCTAAGGCTTAGTAAAAGGCGAGAGGAGGATTTTCACTCTAAATGCTTACCCCGGTCAATTTATTAAGCCTCAAACGGGATAGCATCTCCTTTAGGAGCTTTCGCACCATCAGCCAAGGGAGGCGGGTTTAATCTATTACGATCAATACCCTGGGAATCCTGTTCAACTGATAAGTACATTTCAGCTTCAGCGCCGATAAGGGCACCAGGATCAAATCCTTGAGCTGAATAGGGAACATTAAATGCATGTAATATGCGTTTAAGGTCAAGCTTGCGCCGGACTTTTTGGTCTTCATCCATGGCCTTAGTTGGCATCATAGTAAAATGAAAAATGCCTGCCGCAGATGGCTCATCAGGTAACTCTATGATAAGCTGAAGCATAGGATTTCCGGCTTTTGATTCTCGAAATTCCGATTGTGCTACACGTACAACATAAGAGCCAGCGGAAACTGCACTGGGTTCTTTTGTATCCTCGATACCGTCGAGTTCGAGGGCACTCAAATCTATTTGAGTCATTTTACTTCCTGTATGGATTGTTTAGAAGAGATACCAGTTTTCGACTGGCGAAAATTGGCAGTATATCCTGCTCTAACCAGCAGGGATCCTAGGCCGTAATTTTCCGGTGTATCAAAGTTTTTGATTGTACAGTCGATCTCAGGTTCAAGATGCTGTATTGATCTTCTGACTTTAATATTATACCGGTCAGGACGGGTTAGGATTTGGTAACTGTCTCCTTCACATACAAACTTAAATATGTCAGAGAACAGCATAGGTATGCGAACTTTAAGTTGGCCGGTTAGTACCAACTCATTCACAACTTTTTTAGTTAGGTCGTCCTGCATCAACATATCATGTGCCGTGACATATACCATTTTAGGCAACGATGTGATTTTCCTAACTGTATTTTCAATAGTGTTAAGCTGGGCACCCCAGTCATCCATAGCTGGTTGTTGTCCCATACGATTATTGAGCCATAGAACAGCATCCATAACTGCTTTACCAAGAGAGGTTAGAGAATCAATGGCGACTATATCATATGATGCAAACATTTCCTCATCGTGGAGGAATCCATTGAAATCATGGACAAATGAATCGAATGCTTTGGGTTTTTCACCGGTGGCAGGAGTAGCACGAACGTTTTGCTTGGTACTAAGCGAACGTGGTGCTATCTCAACGGTATCAGGCAAATATAACTTGTAGTCAATGCTAGGATCTCCTTTCAGAGAATTTAAGGCATTGTCTTCAAAACAGAATAATAATTTTTTGCCTGGTAGGGTTCTTAATTGTGTAGTTTTGCCACTACCAGCAGGACCAATGGCTAGAACCCGTAATCTGTCAAGCTGGTAGTCTTTGGCATTATTTACTTCCATCTATTCTGGTATTTCCTTCTCCGCATAAGGTTTCCACTCATCTACGATATAACCTTCTGGTACTGTATCATCAAAGCTATTTATGCTTGGATGTGTACGGCACAGATGCAAGTAACTGCATTGCGAATACTTATTAAAACAGTTATTTGGCGCTCGTGGAAAGGACATTTCAATTTGTTGTGCTGTAAAAGCATTATGCCAATGTCTAACATCATTTAACCATTCTGCTACCAATATATCATCATAATATACAGGTATGCGTTTGAAGTGGAAATGAACTTTATTGACAAGAGCGGCATCTACATATACACCACCAAATTTTTTGTCCGGAAGATCACCCTGCGATTGTAGGAAACGAACTGCATACATATAGCCCTCTACCTGACTATTTGGGCTGAATGACTGTATAAAATCATTTCTAAAGCCTGCGGTTTTACTGTATAAGGTGCTGGTCTTATGCTCAATGAGCCATAAAGTACCAAGCTCGTCTTCGATAACCTTATCAATTCTACCACAGTAGAAGATTTCGTCATTTTCAGTATCCAGAGGTACAATGAAGGGTTGCTCTGTTTGTATTAGGCGCCAACGATTAAGATGCTCGGACATCTCTTTGTAATAATAGTAGAACATTTCCCGAGCTTTGGCAGGTGTGCGAGCCTTGAAATCCTGATATTCTTCAGGTGATGGCTCGAGAGGCCAGCCAGCAGATGTCCAACAAGTGTTGAATGCATCGCTGGCAACCTCAGTCATTGCACTGGCGAAGCTGTCTTTAGCTCGCAATGTGTTCCATCCAGGACTGGTGTGTCCATGAAAGGACTGCGCCTCGTAGAAGGCTTTATACATTGCATCTAATCCAGCGTGCCAGGAAGACCCGAACGAGAAATATACAGGTTCGGGTCCATCCATGCGCCAATGCTTGACATAGCGGAAGAATGCCTTCCGTGGGCACTCTCTGAAAGCCGTGAGAGTGCTATTGTCAAGCGGACTCATTATTTAACAGTAATGCCGAGGCCTGCTAATGTGGCTTTAATCTGATCCACATCCATGCCTTCGAATAATTGTCGGGCCTTGTCCTCTTTGGACTTCTTAACTCGGGATGACCTTTGATCTAGCCTCCAGCTAGACATTGCATCTTGGACTTCATCTTCAGACTTCCCGGCGCGAAGTTGAGCACCGACCTTTGATTGTACGGCAAGTGTCGCACCTTTAATATACAATTGGTACACGGCATTTTCACCATACTCATCTATGGCGGCGTTTATGCTGTCGCCAAGATTGTAATCAATAGTGGAAGAGATAGACTCACCATTGACGGTCGAACTTGTTGTTATTTCAGCCATTTTTTCCTTTCGTCAAATTGGCATTGAACAAAAGCCGGGCTGTAGGACTATCCCACAAATTTTCCGGCAGGGTTTTATAGCAAGATATGAGTGCTTCTTTCCATCCGTCCTCATTCTGCTCTGATGCCTCTTTAATGAGGTCATCATTGGTTCGCCCAAAGATACGATCTTCAAGCGATTTTTCTGCCGGTACTGGGCCAACAGAAAATTCTTGTGTTTCAAATGAATCCATTTCATCCGGTTTTTGTTCTGGAATCTGTGCGGCTATATGCTCAGATAACTCACGCATATTGGGCCTAGAGCCGAATGAAGGTGCTCCTATGTTTGCTATAATAGGTTTTCTAAATGCTTCACCGGAGATTTCACTGAAGCGTTGTTGTACTTCATCTGATGTACGTAGAGGTATGAGACCATCTCTACGTAAGTTATCCATGCACGCGTCTAGTACATGGATCAGCACAGAGCCTATACCACGTCCCTCTGCGGCTCCACCAAATACATCTAATGTATCGTATGCACTTACAATGGTTGCAACCTTAGCACGAAAGCTGTATGTTCGTGAGGTTACATGCTCAATTTGCTTGTCCACATGGCTTGCGTATTCATGACCATCTGCCTCACGCTTTTGTATGTAGGCAAGTCGTTTACGGTCAGCCTCTTTTTCGTTTTCCATGTTTATTAATAGAGAATGTTTCTATAATTAATGCAATTATTAGACCATTTGCTACTCGGTTTTAGAATATTCTTCTATTTCAGTTCTTAACATTCTAAGACTTGAGCAAATCTTTGTCAAGCTGAAAAGGTCAGTTTCTAACTTTGATATAATGCAAGCCAGTTTCTCACTAGCTTGCGGTTCTTTTACATCATGGTCTAATAATTGTAAAAGATCATTTAATACTAACTTTTGTTTGGTCTTTTGCGGGTTCATATATATGAGACGGTTGGTGGTGTGGTACCTTGCAGGCTTCTTTGAATGTTTGCACACAAAACCTGGAGTTGTCCAACTTTAGTATTTTGTGTAATACAGGTTCTAGACTATTTTCAATACTATTTTCAATGGTTTGTGCTAGGTCCTGTTTACATTCGCGTATTGCGGAGGCAATCGTTAGGTAGTCTTTTCTAGTCATAGTATATCCTTTGGTCGTAGTGATGTTCCGCATTATTGCGGGCCTGGTCTTCAGCATCTTGCTGACTACGTGGCTCTATTACTAGTTCTATATAATCTTCTTGGAATTGTGCGTAGTTTTCATCCTTCTTATAGAACTCTTCTAAGAAGGTCCAAAGGCGTTCTTTAAGGAAGGATTCATCATACTTCTCAAAGAAGCCTTGGATCAGTTCCTCCAGTTCTTCCTCATTAGGTTCTGGTGGAGGTTGCATTTCTGATGGATCGTTATACATTTTGTTCCTTATAAACACAGTCGGAATCTCTTTCCCAGTCTGTATCTGCCTCTTCATCCTCAAGGCATCCAAAGCACGTTATGTGCCCATCCTTGTCTCTCCAATCCTCTCCGTTTTTTGCATCGAAGAGGTTCCCACAATCACTGCAATATAGCCAGCTCATTGTTTCCTTTTTTCTAGTTCGGCAAGCAACAACTTAGCTAACATGTCTTTATCCATGTTTTCAATAGTTGTGCTTGCAGGTTTATATGCAGGACGACCGGTTGCTTTAATCGTACCGTCCGGTCGCAGTTCTTCACGGTACGCAAAAACTAAATCAGCCTTTATTTTTTCTGCCTCTTCTGAGGCATACCATTTGCTTGCTTTGTCGGTATATTCAGCAAGCATAGGTCTGATGAATTGTATACACTTTTCGACCATCGAAAAAAGCCTAAGTGATTCGTCACTGGCCCGTGATGACTCAAAGTTTGGCAGTTTTGCAGACCTTCGTGCATGTGTGCGTATCTTTACGATGAAGTTACGCACTTCATACATGATTTGATCATCATCAGTAGGATGATCAATGCCACGTTCGCTTAGTGGCGTAACTTCAACTCTTTCCGGCATGGTATTCTTTCATGAGTTGTATTGCTTCCGCTCTTGTTAACTTTTGCTCAATGATATGATGTTTCCATTGAGTATTGTCTGCGAAAAAATATAACAACCATTGGAGTTGTTTCTGGGGCGGTAAATGACCCCGGCTGTCAAGCAAACGAAATGCTGACAGCCTGACAGCCGAGTTAATCATAAGCCAAACTCCTCAACTGGGAAGTCATTGTATTCAAGGACTTCGATGGCGACCTGGTAAGGCTTCTCGCCGTCTTCAAATTTGTCGGCATAGTAATAGTCCGCCAAACAATCAGAAGTAAATCCGCAAATCTTGACCAGCTCCTGGTCAACTTGTTTCATCCAAATATCAAATGCTGTTTTGTTCATATTATAGTTTTTATTTTGACAAGGGTTTCTTTCCGACCCTTGTCGTATGATAAAGAAAATTGTGAATATGCAGGCTTTAAGTCACGCATATTCGCTAACCGCCCATTGTCTGGGCAGTTTGTATCTTGTATCTTAAAATCCATTCCACGATGGAAGTCTTTTAAGATACTTCGTTTAGTGGCGTAATCCCGCCCGAAGGCGGGTACTAGATGTATACATTTATTCGTCATCGGTTGTTTCCATCTCAAGGTAGTTAATAAAGTGCTCAATTACCTTGAGCTGACTATCGAGCAACGTGCTTGATAGCATTAATTCCTCAATGTTATCAAGTTTTCTGCCTAGAACTTGATTAACCTGATTTGTCTGTTCATTTGTCAAGCGGGCCTTTCTAGTGCTAGGCCCATTGTAGGCCCAGACTTTTGTTCAGTAAGATCAATTTCAGCTTGATGTAGTATGCTCAGCTGATTGATTACCTCGTGCTGTCGTTCAGCACTAAGCGTGCTGAAGATCCTTACTAGTATTTGCTCGGCCTCTACTCGGCCGACATTACAAATAAATGGGATTGTAACCATATAATTATCCTTTCTCTGGATCCCGAGTTCTGTATTCTTCATAATGCTCTGTCGGGATCAGAGCAAGAGAAAATGGGGCAACAGCGCCCCATGCTAAACCAAATATCATCCGTAGTCGGTTGACTACGTCAGCTTTTTCAGGCTTTCCTTTTTCATATTCGTATAGAATATGATTCAAGGTTGCAATGTCTACTTTTTCAATGGTTATCTTCATATTGTTTTTCTTTCTTTATATATAATGCAAATAGTGTGCCAAGATATTCATGCCACAAATTTTTCTTCATAGGAGCCATCTTCTGGTATGAAGATAAGCATAATTATCCTTTATTGGCATGATAATCGAAATATTCATCATGTATGTTTACTAACAAATTATACTCATCCTCATCATTAAGGATGAGATCATAAACATCTTTAACTAAATTATATTTTCTTATCCTGTCGGTCTCTGCACATAACATGGATAACTTTGAATCTATATCTTTTCTAATTTTGTTGTCGGTTTTCATTCTGTTCCTTCGAATGCTTCTGCGAGCATTCTTTTCAAGGTTCCGTTTAGATTAAAATCAGGCTTTTGAACCTGATTTACACTTAAAGACCCCATGTACATATTATATGGGGACCAGCATTCAACTTCTCCAGAGTCGTTAATCTGGATTTCGAAGGTTTCTCCATCGATTTCCAGATTGACAATAGACCGGATCAGGCCTAATTCCTTGAGGTAAGGAATTGAGTTTTTACGCTCCAACTCCTTTCTCTTTTTGCTTTCTAATTTACCCTCTTCATAAAGGGCCTTGCTTTCCTCCCAATTGGAAGAATCAATTTCCTCCAAAAGGGTTTTATTGCGGGAGTGAACGGCAAGAACTTCCTCTTGCAGCTCTTCGGGGACTGCTCCCCTTTTTACAATTTCAGGGACCATCCCCAGATGGCCTCTTTTGCTATCGCCCATTTCGGCTACTTGGGCGATTTTCTCAATAACCCTTACCCATGTCGGGTAAGGACTGCCATCCGTATCTTTAAAAATTCGGATGGCATTCGACCACCCTGGCTGGCCTGGGTAGTCTTCCTTTTCCCCTTCATAATCTCTCATTTTTGTTCCTTTTAGTTTATTTTTACGCTAAGGAATTCTAGCGTGAATCCTTCCGGGAGGCTTGAAGCACCTTCTGGTAATCTTCCTCCCATTAGCTGGGCAACAACCAGTTCGTCACCCTCGTTCAAAATAATATTGACCCTGTTTGGGCCTGGGTCAGGGATTCCCAGCTGGTGGGCAACGACCGCACTGGTATCAGCGTGGCCCATTGCCCAGCAATACTGATTGGCTTCGATGAGTGAGGGATTTACTTTCCTCACCGAAATCTCGGCATCGGGCGTTGACAGCATCTGCAGACTGAATGCGTTACAAATGAATTTTCTCATTGTTTTTATCTTAAGATAGGAATTGAGGCAAGGAACAGGCTTGCCTTTAAGATGATTTGTAAATTGAATGGAAAGGCTGGAAACAAAAAAGCGCAAGCATGTAGAGTGCAACGCTTGCGCTTTTTCTAACTATGGCCTTATTTTTTAACGTGAATCCCAAGACTGGCAAGATACTTTTCCAGGTCTTCACTTCGTACCTCTTTTGTGCCATCTTTTGACACGGTCACACCCATATCGGATTCAGTCTCTTGGAGAGCCTTTGCTTTTCTTGCTACTGCCTTCTGTTGGGCAGTAGTCTCAGGATGAGACAACGACTTATTCCACCCTTTGTCAGCATACTCTTGTGCTACTTTTGTGCAAGCTTCTGCGCTTGCCGAAGGATTGGAAGATAGGAACTTTCTTACTGCGTCGCCAATTCGTCCCCTTGCGACTACACTGATATATCTAGCGGTAAGCTCCTCGTGAACCTGTTCACGACCCCTAAAGTATATCATTTTACTAAGCATCTCTTCGATGCTGACTTCTGGATCAGACGTAAAGCTATGTGTCGCAACTTCTTCACCCGTTTTTTTATCTTGTCTGGTTCCCACCTTACTAATGGTGGGAACTGCAACGTCTATAAAGAGCTGCATTCCAAGTTTGTCGTTTCGCAACGACAAGTTTTTTTGAACCTTGAAAGGCTCTAACCCTTGCTTGTCTGCAAGGTCTTGCAACTCTTTCAACTCTTTCAAGTTTAGTTTATTCTCGTACATATTATCCTTTGAAAAGGGTTAACAAATGCTGACTTGATTATCAGCTTAAACCATACTCTCTGAAATATGGTTTGGGCTGGAAACTTGTCATGTGTTTTATGTTTTGTCCTTTCTCCTTAGATACATGGAATTTTTTTTTTTTTTTTTTTTTTTTTTTTCTTTTTTTTTTTTTATTTTTTTTTTTTTTTTTTTTTTTTTTTTTTCTTTATAAGTATCTCCTCCGGAGAACGGAGAAAACACAAAACAAGAAACTTGTCTCATTAATGTATAATACTATTGAACATAATACAAGAACTTTCTTTGTTAATAATATCAATAGCTTACACGTAACACACTGATATTATTGACAATCTTTTTTTTGCACATTTGTCGCTTGCGTTTGTCAAGTTCAAAGCTTGAACAGGCACAAGTTTTGCAAGGTGCAACATGTGTTCCTAGTATGCTATGAATTTCAAAAGATGAATCGAATGCTTTCAGCCTAGTGCAGTGCCCGTCCATCCTTTCAAAAAGTTTTGCAGGTTGAGAAAAATAAAGGATGTGTACGACAAAAGATATGTTTTTCACAGCCTAAAAATCGATCCCCCCTTTTCGCCCCGGCGGGGGTTTTTGGCACACCTACACACTCTGCCAACTTAAACTGTTTCCTCTTTCAAGACTAGCAACTGCACGCACGCATACTGTAATGTATAATAATTTACTTGCACGCATGTTTCCTCTTTGACTTATGTTTACCCATACTATTGACTCGTGCAAGGTAATGACTATAATAGCATTAGGTATACTGTAATTGAACATTGGGTGCTGACCAACCGAAGAGCAATATTATGAAACCATTAGAACGCCTACAAGCACTTCTATCAGGAAAGATTTCTCCAAAGGTAAAGAAGCGTTATGATAAGTGGCAGCGAAATATCATTTGACCTTCCATCAGGTGCATTAGAGAATATAGTCTTTGAATCGTACGGTGCGTCTGAGTTAAAGCGATTGCGACCACTGCACTATAAGATTATATCCATGCATCTGGCTGGTGTGCGTAATAAAGATATAGCACGGCAGGTAGGGTGTACCAAGGCAACGATTGTTAATATAGTGCATTCACGCCTAGGACGGGAAGCTATTGAGGGTGCCTTAGAGAAGTATTACGATGAGTTTCAAGAACTTGCTCCTAAGGTTGTTCAAGTGATTAGTGATACATTAGACAATGACGAAAATCCCGACTTACGATTGCGTGCAGCCAATACGTGGATTAAAACATCTGGTTGGGAACATAGGCGTAAGGTTGTACAGACCAGTGAGGATCAAGTTAAGAATATACTGATCCAAGCAAACAACGTACAGATGAGCGGATAAATGCCTAGTGCTGTAATACGATTAATTAAGGCTCTTAGGTTAGCTTATACGAAATGGAAGGTCTTGCAAAAAGCGAAGAAAAGCAAAATAAAAGCAGATGGAAAGCCTTCACCAGAAGGTCAGAAATACTTAGATAGTTTCGGACCTAATCCAATGCATACGGACGTAAGCAAAAAAGGTATTAAGAGACTTATGAAGTTAGTTAATGAAAAGAAGCAACCAAAAAAATAAGAGAGGTTAATATGCCATTACCATTAATTGGAGTTGCAGCATTACGGGCGGCATGGCACGCGGGAAGGTCAAAGCCAGTATTTAGAGCATTAAAGAAGGCACTACAGTATTCCTGGTCCAAGAAATACCCGGAGGTTTACAATAAAGCTAAAAAGCAATTAGAGACTTTATATGGTTATAAATCCGGTGTAAATCCGGTTGGTAGCAAACTGCCAGGTCGTGAATGGATAAAAGAACCAGGGAAATTTGGAAAGCGTCTTGTTCCAAAAGGTACAATTGGATCTAGTAAATTTTATAAAAATCCAAGAACATATACTATTGCAGGTGTAACAGAGGGATTACGTCAGCTTGGAAGTGCATCGCTAGGATCTGATTCGGGGCCACCTACAATTGTGCAAAGGCAAATGAAGACGGCTACTGGATTGCCATCGCAGATGTTCGTCGTGCCTGATCCTCCTAGCCGCAAGAAAGTACCTGCACAAGCAAAACCTGCACAAGCAAAATCTCCTTACTTTCTGGCACCTAAACCATGGTCGAAACCTGTAAAACTTAATGTAGGTGCAAAGGGTTATCACCAATGGCGTAAATCTGATCCTGTAGCACGTGAGTTCCGCGCAGCATATGCATATCATAAAAAGAAGGGAGCAAAGACATTTACATGGCGTGTTACAAATAAGAAATACAAGATCCCATGAGCCATTGGTTATCTGATAATTACGGTACTACGCACATAGAAGCTGTAGAACGTTTTTTAAAGATTAGTAACAAGGCAGGGCATACAGTTCCATTTATTGTTAACAATGCACAACGCCGGGTATTAGCTCGTATAAGTGGTCGTGATATTATACCGAAAGCCCGGCAACAAGGTATTACTTCCATATTTCTAGCATGTTTCTTTCTCGACTGTTTAGCTTATGAAAACCTTCGCTGCGTGGTTATCGCACATGATGCAGACTCTACGGAACGTCTATTCCAACGCGTTCACTTCTACCTCGACAACTTCATCGGAGACCCAATCGAAATCGTCTCCAGCACCAAAAGAGAAATCAGATTCGTCTCCACAAACGCAACCTTCTACGTTGAAACGGCAGGTAACACCAAGTCCGGTCGTTCGGGCACGATCAACAGGCTCCTCTGCTCAGAAGTTGCCTACTGGCCAGACCCGAAAGCAATGACTGCGGGCTTACTACAAAGTGTACCAGCAGAGAACTCTCTTGTTGCATTTGAATCGACAGGTAACGGGGCGCAGACATGGTATCATCGTAGATGCCTTACATCATTAAATCCGCGATCTGAGTATACATTGCATTTTTTAAACTGGAAAGACTTTCCTGAATACACAAAAGATTTAGATACGCAAGAAGAAGAGTATGTCTATAAGTCACTTGATCCTGTGTATGAAGAGCCTGAAGTGCTTGCACAACACAATCTGTCACCCGGACAATTGTCATGGCGTCGTGGTAAGATTGACGAAATGGATGGTGACTTACGTTTATTTAAACAAGAGTATCCGTTAACGCTTGATGAATGTTTTCAAACCCGTGGGCAAAGTTTCTTCCACAGAGTTCCATTCAAGGATATTGGGACCCGTTGGCAAACACATAGCCAGTCTCATTATCTTAGTTATGACACTGATCATCCTCTTCCCAATTATCATTATGTGCTTGGTGCGGATGTTAGTGGAGGCGTTGGTGGCGATTACTCAGTTGTTGAAGTCTTATGTCTTGAAACTAAACAACAGGTTGCTGAGTATGTAGATAACTTTACCAGTCCAGATGCATTTGCAGGTATTATTATCTGGATAGGTGAGATGTTTAATAATGCACACGTTAACATTGAAACAAATAACCATGGTGGAGTAACAGTCACAGAGTTGCTTAATAAGTACCCGAGGGATCTACTGTTTAGCAGTAGGGGTCTTACAGGTGCTGTATACGGTGTAGGTACGCAGACTACACGTACAAGCAAACTGATGATTATGGGTAATTTACGGAAGTCGCTTGCACAGGGTTTATCAATCGTATCTACATATTTACAAGGTGAATTAAGTAGTTTCATTGAGAAGCCTATTAGTGATATATCATCAAGGTTGGAAGCAACAACCGGAGCACATGATGATTCAGTTATTGCACTTGGTATAGCAAATGAGGCTCTCTTAGCATTAGAAATATTCCTAGCATATCAAGGGCAAGGTCAAGTTAAAGTTGTTAATCCAGAAGCTGAGTTTACAATGAAAGCAATCCTACGGGATCATTGGCAAGAACAGTACCCAGCATCTTCAGGTCTTATAGGATATTCATAATGGAAGTTTTATTCCTTAGTACCGGTCAAGGATTATCATTAGCAAGCCGCTTAGCGCAAGAAGGGCATGTTGTTAGAACATTTATACATCGAGATCAAGCACAGACTGGTGAAGGCATATACCAGCGTATCTCATCTTGGCGCCCGTATGTTAACCAGAGTGACCTTGTTATCGCAGATGATCCATACTTCGGATACAAAGAAGTACGTTTTGAGAAGGCCCCGACACAAGTTATGGGTCTATCACGTTTCTTTACTCTTGCAACGAGCAGACCAGGCAATAAGAAAGCTGTACTTGACCTCATGGGTTTTGAGGTATCGAATGATATTCCAAAGTATTATGTTGAAGGATGGTGGAATGGGCGAAAATGGTGCACACCGTTCTTGTATGTTGTCTACCATTGGAATTTGGTCTCAGAAACTATGGGACCGATGCTTGGACCTATGGCAACAATTTGTAAACCGACTAACGAGCTTCCGCAAACAATCTTTGAAGGACTAAAAAATCTTAAGCCACTATTCGAGAAAAGTAGGTATAGAGGTCCAGTTCGGGTGGGTTTCGCCGGTCGAAAAGTGTGCAATATACACGCAGGTTTTACGTTTGACAATACTGAGGCGATTTTGCAAGGTGTACAACAGGATCCACTTGATATGCTGATAGAAGTAGCCGGAGGTGTACGTTCTAATTTGGACTTGATTAATGAAATCTTTGTCTCGTTACGTGTGCAACGTATATCGTGGCCAACAACAAAAGATCATGAAATTCATGGTTTATTCGAAGCCAACATAAAGCACTGTGGGCTTGTTAATGTTAAGTATAAAAATGAACGGTACTTTGCTACGCAGTCTTTCGGTCCTATTATAAAAGTAACGGCACGTGGCGAAACCAGTAAGAATGCTTTCTCCCGTATAGCACGGACATTCCGCAACATTACATTAAAAGATTCTATCTATCGTGAGGATCTAATTAATACGTATAAAGTAAAAGACTACACCAAGTTTTCTGAGATTGACAAGATATGGAAGGATACGAAAGAGGGCGCCCGGACGTTGGCTGGTGGGAAGACCAAATCAACGCAGGCGTAAAATACCGCGAACAGTGGGCCTCTGAAGATAAATGGGGTCTATGGCAGGCATTCTACCGTGGCGATTATAACCCGGGAGTCTTGCCTAAAAATATCATTTTCATGCTATTACGTATGATGACACCTCGTATTTACTTTCGTAATCCAGGAATTAGTATAACACCTAAGAAACCTGGTCCAGAGGCAACTGCTGTAGCAAAGATCATGGAACGTGTATCCAACCAGATGATGGTGCATATGGGTGTTAAGGCTGAGAGTAAGAAGCAGGTACAAAATGCTTTCTTTACTGGCACAGGTATAGGCAAGTTTGGTTTTGGAGCACAGCATACACCTACACCAGATGAAGAAGGTACAGTTGCACCGGTTACTCGCACAGGTGATAAGGTTGAATTTACACAGGGTATTGTAGATAATATGCCTTGGTATCGTACTGTAGATACTGCTAATTTTATTGTACCGTGGGGTTGCGATAGATTTGAAAATGCCTTTTTTGTGGCAGAGAAAATTTCACGTTATACAGATGACATTGTAAATGATCCTAGGTTAGCACACAGGAAAGATATACGTGACCAGTCATACAAGAAAAAGAACTATCATAGTCCATTTGCAGAAAGTCTAACAAGTAATCCACGAGATACCATTGACCTATGGGAGATTAGAGACAAACGTACACTCAAAGTCTTTATAATTGCACCTACGATTACTGACAAAGTGTTATATTTTGATGATGATGAATTACAGGTTGATAATGGTTTGCCTTACTTTCCAATTGTCTTTAACCCTGACAATAGTTGTTTTTGGGGTGTTCCTGACATTAAAATACTAGAACCATTCCAGCGTGAGATTAACGAAATTAAGACTCAAATGATGCGGCACCGGCGCCTGTCCATTGTCAAGTTCATAGCTACGGCAACAGCAATTTCTGAGGATGAGGTTGCAAAGCTTCTTGATGAAGATGGGCCCGGGCTTGTACGTGTCTTAGATGTTAATGGTATAACAAATATAGAAGTAGCACCGATACCTGAGAGTCTTCTAAAAGCCGAAGATCGTATAATGACTGACATACGTGAGATCATGGGTCTTAGTCGTAATGAAGCAGGCTCCTTTGGTGAGGGATCAGCAGATCGTACTGCTACTGAGGTTCAAGCTATTAGGGAGGCTGCTAGTATACGGGAAGATGAACGTAGGGATGTGATTGCAGATGCACATGTAAGTATGGTTCGTTTGATGCATGAAGTAGTCTACAAACATTGGTCAAATGAACAAGTTGTACAAGTGCTTGGTCCAGATCAACTGCCTGTTTGGGTTAGATTTGTAGGACAAGAACTCTTAGGTTATAAGTTCTTCATTAAGATCGACCCAGATCAATCCGTGGCAGAAACACGAGGTGTTCGGGAAGAACGTGCAGTACGCATGTATCAGTTACTAGCAGAGAATCCGTTAATAGATGCTACTAAGTTAACAAAGTATGTATTAGATAATATGATAGGTGTTCAGTTTGATGATATGTTACAACCTCAAGAAGGTCAACCGGGTTCACAGCAGAATCCACTTGAAATGCAACAGTATGCACAACAATTTGCACAGGCAGCATAATGCGAAGATCCAAAGGTAGTTTTAGAAAAGGCCGGAAATCAGGTGCACGGTCAAACTTACATAACTTTCGTAGCTCACCATATGAAATAATAGCAACGATTGCGGAAGAAGTAGAAGCATACGTTGAGAAAGTAGTTGAGAAAGTACCTGAAAAGGTAGAAGAGAATGTTACTACAAAAAAACGCGGACGACCAAAAAGACATGGCTGACAGAAATTCAGTACAAGAGATTAAAGCGGTAGTTGCAATACTAAAGCAATCGTTTGACTCCGGTAAAATAGAAGATGACATTAAAGGTACAATAACGGAAACTTCAATTCCGTACAAGCGGGCACTTGAGGGGGCGGGAGTACCACCTCCTATGGTAAAAGAGTACCTCTTAAATGGCGTAGAAGCAGCCCGTGAATTGTCTGGGTTAGGTGTGAAACCAGGTCAGCTAAAGAATATGCTGGCTGAAAAGAATGAAGAGGCTCTCCGTAATATAATTAACCAACAAGAACAGCAACAAATTGCACAATTGCAAGAGGAACAACGGCAGCAGTCAATTATGCAACAAAATATGGCATTACAACAATCATTACAAGGAGGTGTCCTTGGTTAGTTATGATTTTAGGTGCACCGAGTGCGCCGAAATTTTTGAGGAATCAGTAGACTATGAAAGTAGACATAACGTAACATGTCCGCTTTGTGGGGTACCGAGTGCTGAAGTAGTCTGGTTGAAATCCCAAAAACCAGTTCTCTTCCGAGAGGACAATTATCAGGTTGAATTTGGCAATCGTGAAGGTGTGCATTGCACATCTAAGCGTGGTTTGCTAGATGCAATCAAACGTAGTAACGAAAATAACCCTAATCCCATAGAATATGCGAGCGAATACTATGGATAAAGCAACGATAGTAATTACATATACGCCATTGGGCGGAGGCTTTAAACTTGATTTCGATATTGAGAATGCCCATTTGATAGGAAGTGGTAAATCTGAGTACATTTCACGTAAAATGCGCAAAGAGATCCACAAACAGCGTTATCACCAGAAACCGATAGAAAATAAGGAACAAAATGTCCGAAGAGCAAGCACAACAAAGTCCTGATTCAGGACAACTAATGCAACTTTTGCAACAGCAGGGTCAGCAAATTGCAGCCTTATCCGAGCAGTTATCTCAATCAAATGAACGATTTAATAGCTTTACAAACGCTATGGAGCAAGGTGCAGAAGAAGAAGGTCCGCATATACCGGATGCGTCTGAGGAAGAGCTTGAAAGCATGACTAATGCTCAGTTAGTTAATCACCTAGAAAATCGATTAGGTGGCGCTATTCAAAATGCTATAGGTGCAGCAATGGAACCTGTTAGCAATGATCTGGCTGCAACTCAACAGCATATACAGAATAATAATACAAATAGTGAGATTAATGAGTACATGCGTAAATATCCGGACTTTCAACCGCTTGCAAATAACATTGCAGATATTATACAGAAGCGTGCAGAACAAGGTTACAATATTCCTATGGAAGATGCGTACCATATTGCACGTGCACAGAATCCCGATACGGTAGCTAAGGCAGAACAAGAAAGTAACCCTCAGCCGAGACTTGCTGGAGGTCTTTTGCCTACAAGTAGAATGATAGGAGAACAGACAGGCTCTCAGGATATGCCTTTCGAGGAGGCTATGGATAAAGCCTTTAAGGAAGAAGTAACTGATCAGGGTCTTAATGGTCTGTTCGATGAATCTGGTATTTCACTCTCAGAAGTACCTGAAACTCAACAATCCTAATTAAGGTAATATAATGGCAACTATTCGCACTAAAACTGAGGCGTTAGACAGCCTAGCTGTCAGTACATGGCGCCACATGAAACAGCGGATTGCCGATCAAGTCTTTAGTGAGGTCGTCTTTTTTGCCTACCTGAAGTCAAAAGGCAAACTGCAACCCTACCAAGGTGGGAAGTATATCGAAACTCCGGTTTCGTATGCAGAAAATGATACCGTCTCATGGATTAGCGATCAAGATGCGGTTAATATCAATGATATTGATCCGTTGACGACCGCTGAATACAATTGGCGTTATCTCGTAGCTTCGGTTACTCGTTCGCAGATTGAAGAACAGAAGAACCGTGGCAAAATGCAGATCATTAATCTGCTCAAACATAAAATGGAAGTGGCTCAAAACTCTTTGGTTAAAGAAATTGAAACACGACTGTTTAGTGGTGCAGATTCTACCAATAAACAGATGGAAGGTTTACAGCATTTGATTGCTGATGATCCAACTGCTGTTGCTAATATTGGTGGTATTGCACAGGGTACATATAGCTGGTGGAGGAATAAAACCCTCAACTATGCAACTGATGCTTCTTTTGGTAATAGTGATACTAGAAGTTCAGCAACAGCCAATGTATTTGGTGCAGCACATGCATCCGGTCCTGATAAAGGTATTGTAGCTTTGCGTGAGACAAAGGACAATTGTTCTAAGTCTCTTGGTAATGAGCGGCCTGACATCATCTTGACCGATTATAATATCTACCGAGCATACAATGCTTCGATAGATGACCATCTGCGGATTATTACGCAGAAGGTTGGCGATCTAAGTTTCCAAACTTTGACGTTTGAAGGCTTGCCTATTCTTCCCTCGGATAACTGTCCGCAGGATACAAGCACATCAAGTTCAAACTTGATCTTTGATGCTGATTGTCCAGGATCTAAAATTTATATGATCGATACTGATCATATTTATGCTTACTATGATCCAGGCATGTACTTTGATATGACTGAGTGGAAACCTGTACCCAACCAGTTGAAACGGGCAGCACAGATTGTTACTGCAATGAATATGATTGCATGTAGCCGTCGTTCAAGTGCGGTCATTCATGGTGTTTTCACTAATCTCCAAGCATAAGGAGTCTTTATGGCTAACACGTACACCCTAGACGACAAGGGTCAAAAAGTCGTATGGTCGGGTGCTGTTACCGATGTTCATACCAATCAGAAAGAAGTCATTGGTTCGACTCGTTTTCATGGTATGAAAGTCTACCGTTATTACAAGTTTGATAATGGTAGCGGTAGCGTTGCAGCCGTATCCGGCAACATTGCTGTATTTAAGGCCACCACTCAGGATATTGTTACATCCGATGTGACTGATGGCGATACAAATTTAGTAGCTGCGGGAATGTTTGTTTCCGTGCCTGCTGATGGGCAATTCTGCTGGTTGCAGGTTCGTGGGCCTGCTACTGTCAATCAAGCCATTAACAGTGGAGCGGATGGAGCAGCTTGTATGCCTCATTCGACTGATGGCATGCTTACCATTGCTACTGCTAATGATGTTATTGTCTCATGTGCAACTGCATCAGATGCCAGTGCTAAAATGGTTTGGTTACACTGTGTAGGTTAGGAGGATCATGGGAGACTTGACGTTAGCACAAATACGCAATCAGGTTAAACTTGCTTTAGGTAATCGTGATGATCTGGACGAGCATTTAGATCCACTTATCAATACGTGCCAACTCCGTATAGCACGTTTCTTTGATTTTGAAGAAATGCTCTCATTGGATACTTTAACAATTCCCTATACTGGTGTTGCATTAACCGATTCGTCAGTCTCTCTTCCTACTAAAACCCGGGACATCTACGGTCTTACTGTTGTTGATGGTTCTAACTATTATACAATGAAGGCCGTAGATCGTCCTACATGGAAGAATAAATATTTTGTAGATATACCGTCTGCGGGTGTAAACAGACCAGCATACTATAGTATATTTTCTACAACTATTGAGATTTATCCGCCACCTGATCAAGCATATAGTGCTAAGTTAAGGCGTAGTAAATGGCCAACCGATTTGTCAACTGACGATAGTACATCTGATCTAGCCCAAAAGGATGACTTATTAATTGCACTTACTGTATGCTGGACACTTTATCATTTGAATAATACAGAACGTGGTAATGCATATTGGGTTATGTTCAAATCCATGATGAGTGAGTCAATAGATTCACAAACAACTAAACCTGATTTATACCAGAAAATAGATACATTGCGACCTGCTGGTAATTGGACTAACGAATTTGATTCAGGAACAGGTATCAGTTCCGGTAATCATGTATTTCCTGCATAATGACTTATGGCTAATGAAATAACATGGAATGAGGCTTCGCCGGGTGATACCGATGATGTCCAAGAAGGCGCTCAACGTATTAGAGAAACTAAAAAGGCCGTAAAAGAGCGATTTAATCGTGATCATTTTATAGCAGGTGCCTCAGATCCGGCAGCTATGGCATCAACTAGTGATACCGGGTACCATAGGCGTGTTACAATACAAGAGCAGGCTGATAATTATAACCCAGCTTCCCGTGTAGCTACAATTAAAGGAGGTTCCTACGATCATTCTGAGATATATGTAAAAGATACCGATGCAGGAGGGTCTGATCAAGAATTAATGATGGAGACAACTGTTGGCAGTAAAACAATTGTATCCACTACGCAAACTCAGACTCTTACTAATAAAACATTAACAACACCTGTTCTGACAAATCCCGTCATATCAGGTGGTTCGGGTGCTATCGATGGGGTATCTGTTGGAACAACTACTCCGGCAGCAGGCAAATTTACTACATTAGAGTCAACTGGAACAGCAACTATTGGGAATGAAGCTGCACAAGGTTCTAGCTTTGCGCATGACACACCATTAACTGATCGTATAAATCTAAAAGCTGAGGTAGATGGTGATACTAAGACTTACACTGGTGCAGGTAAGATGTATGCAGGTATTACAGGTGAAATTAAAATGTTTGTGTCCAATACTGCACCTGCTGGTTGGTTAAATTGTGACGGTGCTCAATATTTAAAAACAGCTTACCCAGAATTATTTGCAATTATAGGCAGTACGTATGCGGCTGCTACTGGTGGTTCAAATGCAAATTCACCTAGCACTAGTCTTTATTTTAGGGTGCCTGATATGCGTGGTCGTGTACCTATTGGGCAAGGTGCGGGAAAGTCCACAAGTGCGGGTGAGCTTAGTACAGATGCCTTAACAACAAGAACTTTAGGTGATTATTATGATAGTGAAACTACTTCACTAACACAAGACCAAAGTGGTGTAAAGGATCACAAGCATATGATACTTGATCCGGGTCATAATCATCATGCTGGTGATTACAAATATTTCCTGAAGCGCGATGGTTCGAATACTGCTACTGGATTTGATACTGAAGGCACAGCTTTAGAACCTAATCTAAATAACGCCCAAGCAGCAGCTACAAACTATTTAAACCCAGACGAACGAGTAGTACCCGGTGGTGAGGAAGCTGATGGATGGACACATAGTGGACACATGCCATCACATAGCACTTATGATGAGAATGGAGCAGGTACAGGTAGTGCGATAAATTATGGTGCTGCGGCACCTCATACAAATATGCAGCCTTCAACTACTGTCAATTACATTATAAAGTATTAATGCTGATACGTAATTTTGCTGTTAATGCTAATAGATCACATGTTGAACCATTCGATTCTATTGAAGATTGCTATACTGAATTATCACGCATAATAGAAGAGCAAGATCGTAGAATTAATGACTTGATAAATTATGTTGAATTATTTACAACACCTGAGTATACAACAGTGCAACGTGATGCACTTAGTGACCCGCAAAATGGTCAGGTTATATACAATAGTACCACTAATCGTATTGAGATCAGGCAGAATGGTGCTTGGAAATACATAACAAATGTAAGTAGTGTATAATGGCCCAGCAAGTTCAACAAGAACCAACAGGTTTTCAGTATAAGTTTGTTGAAAATGTAACAGCAGGCTTACGCAAAGATATGCGTTCTGACAGTATGCCTGATGGTGCGGCTGTCACATGCAAGAATGTTACATTGCGTGATGGAGTTATGGCAGTTGACAAAGGGTATGCACAGTTTCTAGGTGATTTTAGAGGCATACCTCAGCTTATCCTAGACATGGATTACCCTAATGGTACAAGTGATCTTATATTGGTTACAACTGATACTATTTATGAGCGCATTAGTGGTGAGTGGAACTATGCTATAGATGCTACAGATAATACAAATATTGCAGCCACTACATTGAGTGCAGAGGCAGCTTCGGCACAAAAAGATGTAGTTGTAGCATCTGCTACAGGCTTTTCTCCAAATGATCATGTAGGTGTACGTTATAAAATATCCAGTCCAAAGAATGTAGCCAGCACTACGAAAGGCACAACAACTACTTATACCATTACAGGTGAAATTGCATTTGTTGTTGGGAATATAATAAATGTAGCTGGCTATGGTGTAGCTGGTTTTAATGTATCACAAACTGTCGAATCTGTAACACAAACTACTACATTAACTACTATTGTAACTAATTTAAATAGTTCTGCTTTTGCCAATACAGATGCCGCAGGTGGTCAAACAAGAACTGTTGAACGTAGTGATCAGACACTTGAATTAAAAACTACGATTGCATCTATTGCTAGTACAACATTTACACTTGCAGATAATCTACCCGGGCGCTCCTTAAAAGGAGCACGCATTGTTAAAGCACCTGTCTTATCAGGCAGTGTTGAATATGTTCCGGATTACGTTTTCATACCAAGTTGGAGAATTGAGTTAAACCCTTCTAATGGATCTCCTACTGATGCAGAGGCATCTGGTGCATTAGTTGTTACTAATAATATGGAGACACCCTTAGTTATAGCGAAAGGTGCTACAGGGGTAACAATCCGTAAATTATCCATAGCCAATATTAGAGTTAGTCCATATTCTAACTCTGAATCAGCCGTAACATCTTTTATACCAAAGACTGTAGAACTATTCAATGAGAAGTTATGTTTTGGTCGTACTAATGAATCAGGTACTGCTTATAATAACCGCATTAGAATGAGTGCGTCTACTCTATTTGAGGATTTTAGATCAGACGCAGGTGGCGAAGTTTATGATATATTAGAAGGTGACAGCACAATTCAAACAATTAAGGTACTTAGAAATCTTCTATTAGTATATAAACGCCGATCTGTTTTACGAGGCGACTATATTGGTTCAGTTGATTTTTCAACACGCTTTCAGACAACTATTGCAAATGAAGGTGCTATAAGTACACATGCTGTTGCAAATGCTGAGGGTAAACATTATGTAGTTGGTACAAAGGACATCTATATGTATGATGGTGGACCTAAGTTGATACCTATTGGCGCACCTATACGAGAGGATCTTTATACACCTGACAGATTTGCAAATATTAATATGAAGGAGTATATACAAACTGTATATGATCCTGAATTTCAGGAATTACATTTATTTTATCCTGAAGGTGTTATCAAGGGGGTGCGTAAGTCATTCCGATTCCATGAACAATACAAAGCATGGTCAGCACGTAATTATACCCATTACTTTACGTATGCTAATATGTTCAAATCAGTAGAAACACTCACCTGGAATGACTTGCGCTCTACTTGGTCAACATACAATCAACCATGGACAAGTGCTTTCTTTGTTAGCGAAAAGTTGCACAGATTCCTGCTTGGTGAAAGTCGACTTGTTGGTTCTGATGGCACTGTTAGTACAACTACCAGGCGAGTGTATGACCAAAACCAGGTAAAGGAAACAGAAGATACTTTTACAATATATTGGCAGTTTGATAGCAGAGATTTCTACCTGCCTAATAAGCTAATACGTGTTGATTTTGTAGATTTGGATGCATCAGGTGATGATGTAAGTGTATGGTGGTCGTCTGACCTAGGTGAGCAATGGTATAGAGTGAAAGCACTTGAAGCCCGTGATGCATTGCGTTCAGAGCGTGTGCATATTAATAAAGCCGCACATAGACTCCGATTTAGATTAAAAGGAGGCGGTACAAACTTTCAGCTTGGATGGTTTGGTTTTAGTTACATTCCCGAGTTTTCTTGGTAATTTTCGACCAGCGAAAAGTGTATGATGATTGAATTTGAAGGATTTAATCTAGTAGATCCAGAAAAAAAGATACTAGATAGGCAACCTAAACATATTGCCTATGTTATTGGTGATTTAATGAAAATGTTTGGTGCTAAGAAAGGCAGTGTTGAACGTAAAACTAGCTCGATTATTACAGACAAACAAAGAAAAGGTATAGAAGCATCCATAAGTGGCTTAAGCGAAGATAGGTTTGTAGGAGCAGGCGACTATACGCAAGGTTTTGATGCAGATAAAATAGATCCATATAGTAAGTTAGGTTTTGAGCAACAAAGCAGATTGCAAGATGAACGACGCCTAAGTCTTAGCGATACTGGTGCATTGCGTATGCAAGCGGCAGCAGCCTCACAAGCTGCCGCTCCTGATATAGCCGCTTTACGAGCGCAGGCTAGGGATGTAGAGATACCGTATCAAGAACGATTGGCGGCAGCAGTTCGTAGAGGTCGTGAAGACTTAGGTAGAGCTGATATAGCCGCTCGACGAAGGCCAGGAGCACAGTACGGTAGTGCCGCAGAAGAAGCGTTAACCAAACGTGTTGGTACTTATGGTGAAACTGTAGCACGGACACAGCGTGAATTGTTTGAAGGTTCTGAAGCACAGCGACTTGGCCTTGCTAGACAGGCATTATCAGCCGCAGGTCAACTTGATGTAGCACGAGAGCAAACACATATTGACGCACTTAGCCGTGCTGGTCAATTAGAGTTAGGTGGATGGCAAACTATTGGTTCTGACCTAGCACAAAGACGCCAATTGGCACAACGCTCAGGTGAGGTAGAAGCCCAACAACAGCTAGACATTGCAGGCTTAGGTGCTACTGAGGCAGCCCGTAGAAATCAATTTGGGATTGATTCGGCAACACTTGAAAACCAGCATAGACTGCAAAGATTGCAAGCACTTGGACAGATTTCGGGTCAGCAAACGCAACAGACTGATACAATAGTTAAGAAAGGTAGCGCAGGATTACTACCTGGATTGATACAAGCTGGTGCTACGATAGCTGGAAATGCTTTTATACCTGGTCCGGGTGGTGCCGTTATAGGTAGTTCGTTGGGAGGTGCAATTGCTGGTGGCTTATCAGAGGAATATACAGGCGGAGGTGCGGGATTAGCACCGAATTGGACAGCACTACAATTGGCTGCTATGCGAAATCAGCAAAATCAAGCTCTAACTAACGTACAACCAACGGCGTGGTCTCCACGTACAGGCACTCTGCCTCCAAGCCAAGGATTCGGACTTGATCCAGGTCCGCCAACTCGATGGGATTTTCCTGAATCAAGTGTAATTGGCCGGAATGATTTATATTTAAGCCCGCTTCCACATAGCAATCCTTATTCTGCTGTTGGTTATGACCAGTGACTATAACACCCATCTGTTTGAATGATTTATATTATAGAGGAAAAGCATGGCTGTAATTTATGTAGAAGAAGATCCTAGTATAAAAGCACTGCGGGA
>VTLG01000603.1_pt1 | contig 45527 bp, 64 predicted proteins | sample 4694571 | NCBI WGS metagenome assembly VTLG01 (sample SAMN12604809, study PRJNA352737) | marine metagenome | biome: ENVO:00000447; feature: ENVO:00000209|ENVO:00000569|ENVO:01000036; material: ENVO:00002151; isolation source: viral sequences binned using virsorter ...
TAAGTCTCCTCCTCCTACACCTGTCTCTAAAGCCATACAAGCTTTAGATACTGCAACCATAAAGTATCTCTATCATGGAGGTACTGAAGGTGAGGTAGACGACAAATTTGAAGCTGTTCTCAATACTCCTGGTAATACTTGGACTAGAGAACAACTCAACTGGCGTCAACGTCAGGAGCATTACAAATGAAAAAAACTGATAGACCTGCTTATGAGTCGGCATTGAAAACAGTCTTAGAAGGTATTTCTTTGGCTAATAGAATGAATAACCGACCTCGCATGATACACCTGAACCACATTCGAGATGACTTGCTCTTTGAACTCTCTCCAAATGGAAAATCTAGAACCAAAAAAAGTTGACCGCTTTACACGTACCAAGAGATACCAGCGTAAAAAAATCTATTGTCCTAAATGTGGCATAGGTACTGAAGTTGGTCATTTCTCTTGGTCTGAACTCGGTTGTTCCAATTGCAATGCAATGGTCAATAAATATGAGTGGTTACTTAACTCTCAGAACTCTCTTTCAAATGAGTCTTAAACATCTCTAGCCGTTCTAAAAATCGTTGCTTTGCACCTAGGAGTTCAAGCTGAGACACTTCTCTCACTTGGACTCCATTTTCTCTGGCTATGACCACTACTCCCATTGTTGGTCTTAGGCCCGATTGATGTTCTAATGCGTACGAATAACCCGCTAATTGATCAATATGATCCTGTAGCCACTCGTCTGGTTTCTCCTTACTAGCACTACTTGTTTTGAAATCTACTATGCATAAATTTCCTGGCTTTGGTCCATAGTCAATTAATGCGTCCGAACATCCTGCAAATCCATCAGGATGACACACACTGAATTCACTGGCATGAATGGCTGCTGTATTCTCCTCTATCCAAGTGGCCAAATTTCTGGCGTACTTACGACAGGCCCACGGAATTTTTGGTGCATTCTGTCTCGCCGTTTGTATTGCTTTGGTTGTAATGGCTTTTGGAACCCTTGAAAGACCATCCGTTTCATACGTTCGCCAATTGCCACGGGAATTTCCAATATTGATTGCAATCCTTGACGCTGTTTTGTAGACATATTCACAATGTTCATGTGAAATAGATCCCCTGGCACATGCGAGTTCAAGTTGTTCCTCCGAACCTGGTTTGTTTAGCCACTTTTGTAACACCCTCTTCTTCGCTTCAGGTGCTGTATGACTCAATATTGTAGTAACACTGTAATAAGGGTTGCCTTCACTATCTCTATATACCCTAAATTCTCCTGAATCGTCTCGTTCCAACGTCCATTTCCTTAATGCCGCTAACGCATCTTGACGTTCCTCTTTTAAGATACTTTTTCCCATAATGATTTTACCTATAAATCGGCTTTATGCAATACCTGAAGAGTACTCAGGTATGCATTTGCCTCATCAATATCACTACAGAATTTACAGGATCCTAGATAACAAGTGAGATATCGGGTAAAAAGTGATTTTCCGCCCGACAGCTCATATGTATGAATGGTTCCTCCTTCCGGTGATGAATGGACCAATTTGGGTGTCATCATTTCCTTGCTCCTTCTTCAATTCTGTAATACTTATCCATTAAACCTGTGGACTTTGCTTCAGACACTATCTCGGATACCATCCGTGATACTCCATATTTATTACTGCTATAAGGCGACTTTGCAACTAAAGCTCTTAACCAATGACTTGTTGGTCCATCGAATGTATTCCTTGTCATGATTGGATCATTACTTTCTAAATATGAATGGTCTTCTTCTGTAGTAATAACAATCTCAGGAGTCTCTTTGGCTGGTGAAACTGGTGATAAAAGTGCAACATATTCCCTCGTTTTTTCTGGTTGGAATGCAATTGCATGAGCGTTAGTTAACCACCTTGTCTGCCCTGGCTTCTTTGTTCTCCTTAATTCACGATGAACAACTTGTAAACCTGGTTTTAATCTCTTAATTGGGACACTCCCTTCATCATCAGGATAAAAGAAGGCTTCTTCTCCATTAGTTAGTTGAACCTTAATCCAACTTGATTCAACTGGACCCATGTCAATGACTACGGCCCTTTTGAAATTAAATACGTCCGACATGTTGAGAATGAGTGGAGTTTGAGAGTGGTAGGGAGTCCGTTATGCACGGATGATCCCTATGATTTCTGGTGCTAAACCTAGACCTATCTTGTTCTCTAGCATTGGCATAGGAGGAATCTTTGGTGCTCTAAATTTTGAAATTGATTTGCCTGTCTGATGAGCATTGAAAACTTTCATCAAAGAAGCTAAAGCAATCTGACCTGTGTTCCCTTTTACTCTCACCTTTAATCGATAATTATTAGTCACATAATTCCTGAATGACAAAATGGGTGAGGCCTCTTCTAGTCCTGCACCTGTTGTTACAAGATTGAAAAATGAATGAATGTCCTCCATAGTCCAAGCCTCGTCCAAAGCAAGCAATGACATTGCTAAAGCTCCTGACATATTTAAAGGTCGAAACGTTTTCCAACAACTTCTTAAATATTTTATAAGTGCAATTGAATCGGCTTCTCGCGTCTTAAATACATTCATGATTGCAGTATTAGAAGCTACTTCATAGCCTCCACTCCAAATACTATTTGGCCTCTGCTTATATGAAATATATAATTTTATTCCTCCAGCTATTAAATTATTAAAAGATCCCATCTCTGAAGAATCTTTTGCTGACAGAAAAACAGCATCACCTGCTGTCCTTTTTATGCCTGTATCTATTAAACCAAATGTCTCAGGGTCACAATTCCTAGAAATAACAATCTGAACAGGAATCTTCGCTCGAACAATTGCAGCTAATCGATGTTGCCCGTCAAGTAAGACACCGTCACTTCCAATGGAAATACCTTGACTTGTTACTTTCCATTCACCACTGACAATCGCACGAGTTAACCGTGATACATGTCCACGCTTGATTCTGCGATTCCTAGTGTTAATTGTCATTAATAACTTCGCAGCTTCTGCGGGAGTTATTGTTGCGACCTCAAAAGTTGGAGTTGTCATGAGAAGAGAGAGAGAAGAGAGTGAGTGTTTATTAATGGACTGATACCTTGTTATTGTATATCAGTCCATTTGGTTGTCAATAATACGGGCTTGTTGTGCTTTTTTCTTAATAAAAGCCGTTTACGATATCATGCGTCGTTGGAACTGCTTTTATTCCGCGATCAGAACCCATTTTCTGTCTTCTTTGACTTGCCTCCACCATTTAGCCCGAACAGTGGAATCATCGAAGACGGGCAGAAAAAACATGAGCATCGGTGGTTCCTTGATCACCACTGCAACAAACCCGCTGGAATAATTTAGCTCTTACCTCCTGGGTTGAAAGGTTCTCCATTAGTTAGTAACAATTCCATTTCACATTCTTGCTCTTCCCATAGCCCCATAACTAACTCTTCTTCAAAGTCATCATCCCTTTCTATGGCGTTATATGTATAAGTAACGATGTCACTTACCAATCCTTTATGAATGGTGTGATTGTAATGTTCCATCTTATTTCTATACTTTTTAAGCATAGATGTCTTAATGATTTGACTCTGAAGACTCTTCTGAGAAATCTTTAAAACCTGGAAACATTTCTCTTCACAATTCCATACAGGCCATGCCATACATAAATCAGCAGGTCTAGGATCACCTTTCTTGATTCCTCTCTTTTTATTCTCATACTTGCTTAGCTGACGAACATATTCTTTGCCTGTAACAGCAAGTATTTCTTCATCAGTTGGACCTTCTGGATGATCTTCAACAGACCATCTGAAAGGATTTGCCTTTCCATCTGATATACGATCTGCCCATAACTCCCAGAACTCAAGAGGGTCTTCTGTCATAAAGACATACTCAACCTCTGAACCATTAGGAATTTCATTCGGATTTAGCCATTGTTTAACAGCAGGAGCATCCGATTTCTCCTGATCTTGTTTGTAAGATGAGACTGTAGTTGTTGAGAATTTCATAATGAAATTTGAAATTTGAAAAATTGAGACTTGTGGTTTTGAATGTAATCATTTTACTGATTACAATACCAATATAGTACTTGACGCTACACCTGTCAAGGTGGTTAAAATGAAAAAGCCTCAGACCCGCAGCTAAAGGTCCGAGGCTGTTTTTAACTTCTTCAATAGGATACTAAATGATTAATTCTGCATTCGTCAAGAATCTCCCTACAGGACTGGTCTTTGCTCCCATCTATGCAAAGAACACAAAAATGCTTTCTGGAAAACTTGCCACAGGTAAGAACCCTCTAGAAGAAAGCTATGACCGTGACTTTGGTCCTGCAGACGTTCGATTGGCTATTAAGCGTAATCCTGACCTTCAAGCCCTAGGACTGTTCTGTGGTCCAAGAGGGAGAGGTGTCGTCATCCTTGATGTCGATAACAATCTGAGAAAACATCTCAAGGTATGGAAGAACACATTGGATGGTGCTCCTAAAATTGTTAGCACTAAAGCCAATGCTGCTAAATACATCTTCCGTGTCCCAGAAGAGTTATGGGGTGAAGTAGAAGGTCACGGATTAAGAGAAGAAGAAAACTGTGACTATGAAATTCTTTGGGGAAGAAGACAAGGCTTGATTTATGGAGAATACCCTGGACATAAATCAGGAGCACCTGCTGGTCAATACACCTTTGAAGGTGATCTCAATTCAATCCCTGTAGCACCTGATTGGTTGTTGGCAGAGATGAAACAACCTCCTGTAATGCGTCATAGCAGAAGGAGCCTCGATTTCAGTGACAGAACTGATGATGAAAAAGCTCAAATCATTCAAGAATGCCTAAGCGTTATTTCTCATAGAGGTATTGGTAGTCGCGATCAATGGATAAGAGTTGGACTTGCTATTCATTCCACGCTCGATAACTCCCTAGGACTCATGCTATGGAGTGCATGGTCTTCTGATGATCCTGACTATGCAGATGAATGGGCTGATTCAGATGACAGACACAATCCCTGTTCAGCAGCCTGGTATTCCTTCAAGCACGAGGGTAAATGGACTAAAGGTCCAATCGGACTGGGGAGCTTGATTTACCTTGCTGACAGGGAAGATAAAGACCGTACACGCTTCTCTAAAGAAACTGCTGACATCGTTAAAGCAGCAGAAGAAAAGAAAATCCAAGAAATCAGGACAACAACCCTTCCTTTCAATGAAGTCATAAAACGCGGGAAACAAGCTCTCAAGCTTTCTAACCCTGCTGAAAGGAATTACACACTTAACTCTCTTGCTTTACAAGCTGGATACAGAGACCAGCTTTCTTTAGAGCAAGTGCTTGTCGATCAAATGATCTATGACAAGCAAAAAGGAATTATCTCTATCGAAGAATTGATGGAGATCAATATCGAACGCAATTATCTGATCCCTGATGTTCTTCCAAAACCATCAGTTGTCCTTGTCTATGGAACAGGTGGTGACGGTAAATCAATGGCTTGTTGGACACTGGCAAAACATGTTGCCACTGGTACTCCTTTCATCGTTAAAGGGAAGCTCGTTCCAGTAGAAGAAGGTCCAGTGATGATCCTGAATGGCGATCAGTCATTGGTTCAACTGAAAGAACAATTGCAGGAAGTTGATTTCCCTTCCAACAAGCAAACAATGGTTCAAAACGATTGGCAACTTCAGTACTACGCACAATTCATTGATCTAATGGAAACCTATCAACCAAAGTTGGTGGTTATTGACTCCCTAATTGGTTGCAGTGGTGGTAAAGCGTTCGATGAAAATAAATCTGATTTCGCTCAACCATTAAGTTGGCTCGCTCGAAATAACGGTAGTGCTTTCCCTGAAACAACCATCCTCGTTATTCACCATGCAAATAAAAATGGTGGCATCCGTGGCACTAGTGCAATTCAAGCTGCAGTTGACGAAACTTGGGAACTAACAAAACCAACGGACGAACAAATTTCCAAGGTCGGAAACCATAGTCGTGTCATTACTGTTGGAAAATCTCGTGTCACTGGCAGACAAGGAACTCAACTCCTCATGCAAATGCAAGATGATTTAAGTTTCAAAATTAGTGACTTCTCTCCAGAAGTTGATACAACTAATACAAGCCCCACCTCTGTGATTGATCGGGTGCTTCAAAAAATTAGAGAAGCGACAGAGAAAAAAGAAATTCTTTCAACAAACGATCTGATTTGCGATCCACATATATCTGCTACTCCTGCAGCAATTCGTAAATCACTCCAGAGGTTGGTCAAAAAAGGTTTAGTACGTTCGATCAATGAAAACAACAGTAATCAAAACTCTTATCAAGCTGTCCTCGCGTGTGCGGGGTTAGGAAATGTTGTCCCATCAGGGACAGTTTCCAGTGCTGGAACGGGATCTAAGGTGGGACAAGTCTCTGGGACACACGGTTAGTGTCCCACATCTCTTAATGCAACAAGCTACCTGGGACAGAGATCGGTTGTCCTACTGTCTTGTCCCAGGTAATTATTCAGTTGTGGAGCGTGATCTCCCACTAGTGAGACAACCTGAACCTATCCCCCCGCGCAAGAAACAATGACAAGACCTGTCCAACTTGCTTTTTATCAGCACAGAGACAGAAAAGCTCCTCTAGCTGTCGTGCGTTACACGATGTTCGATGTTGACGACACTGTCGTAGGTGTAGAACAGATACAATATAAAGATTCAAAAAAAGGCTGGGAAGACTTTGAGGACAATGTTGTTTCAGCCCTAGAATCTCAAGTTGATGTTGCAGTATTAACACCTCACAATGTTAAGGACTTTCAAAATCTAGACGGTTATCTAGAATCAATAGGTTATTATCTTAGTTCAGACATGTGATCAGATGGATTCTTACGCTTCGGACATTCCAACATCCTCAAAAGTTCTAAAAGTCCATGTGGACACAATGATGTATGCGCCTGTTAAGGAAGAAATTTACATAGAGGCAGATGTCGAAGACGCAGTCCCAGTGTTACAAGCAGGAGATCTAGAAGATGAAACCTGGGAACCAGGACGTTGTTATGCAATATTTCCCTGGCCTAAAGATGACGATCCCACTGGTGCGCCTACCAAGAAGAATGTAAAACGTTATTGCATGGAAAACCCCTTCATCAAATGGACATTTATTCCTTTTGGTGATTAACTTATTACAGTTATACTGTATTGCAGAAGAATAGGAGAACTGCCATCGTGAAAGGTCACGGCAACCGGAAACATCTTCAGATCTTGCTTGCTCCTAATAGGGGCAAGCTTTTTATTGAATACGCAGAAAATACTGCAGGAGTTAAAGCAACAGCTTTAATCAGAGAATTAATCTATGAATACCTACGTAAACATGTCGATAAAGACGTTTATAACGAAGCTCTTGCTAAAGACGAAGATGATTGGAAACAATCAGTTCAAAATCGACTAGAAGGTCGAGCGTTATCCAAACTGCTCAAATCAATCCAAAAATCTTGACCACCAAGGTTTTGGTTTTAACTTAGGACGAGGTGAATCCATGCACTCAATAATTGCTTCTAACTCACCAATCTTTCCAATCGATTGTTTAATGATCTGCTGTTGATACCAGTTCTGTTTATTTAATGTTGCACAAAGTTTGGCAATCTCCTTGTGATTGGTGTCCTCAATAATCGCACGAGAATCTGTCTCTAATTGAAGTTCCTGTTCAAGAGAAGGTTTCACAATTAACCAATCTGCCCAGGCCATAGCTATTTGGATCTCCTTAATCTTAAACCAGTCCTGAGATCTCTCTTGCCGCCCCAGATCCAACAGTCTTGATACCAGTCAGCGTCCTTTTGTAAAAGATGTGGAGCGTGTTCAAGTATTTGGCTGTAAAGACTTGATACCGCTGACAACATATAAGGGTCAGTCCTGTCATAGGCATCAAAAAAATCTCGGAGGTCCAGAGGTGGAAATTCTTGATCAGATTGGTTCACTCTTTGTCTATCGATCACCAACTCATGAAGAAGCTTACAAAAATTTCCTACTAAAAACACCTAATAGGGTATTAAGAATGATTGCTGGTACAACCAGCCATTATTCAAAGAAAAAATTGATTGAACTCATACTCCAAGAACATTCTTAGTTAGTTTCCCCTCTTTCGCCAATTGGTATAAGCCCGTGTAGAGACCATGTTTTGGGTGGTCAGGATTATCTCTACAGTCTTCTTGGTACCAGATTTGCATTCTTTTAACTCTGGCTTCATTTTCTTGTCGCCATTCTCTTGTTCCAAATTCACTCATTGTCGATTTTTTGGCTTTGCAGATTTTAAAGCCTTCATTGCCATTTGAATCACAGAATTTGATTCGAGTTTTGGATTTAATGCAATCAGCTCACTTGCTGCTGCAACTATTACCCAAAACCAAGCTTGTCCTAAAAAGTCCATAGAGACATAAGGTATTGGGAGAACAATAGATCTCCTTGTCAAGTAAAAGATATTTTGTTACTTTTTAAGTGCTTCCCCCAAAGCACAGATAGAACTCCTAGCTCGAACGAGACAAATTGGCTAGGAGTTTTACTGTCTCCAATCTCTTCTAGGAGCAGGTTTCAGTTGTGCGACTTCCTTTTCTAGCGCATTAATCCGATGGAATAATTCCCTTATATCTCTTTCTCTTCTATTTGAAACATTCGCCAAAATCATTAAAAACGCAGAAGCTCCTGCACCTATAATTGCCGCCCAAATGGATTCCATTTAGTCTTACCTTGGTTTTCTATTAATGGAGGTTATTTTGCCAGACGAACCACAAGTTGACCTAAAACAACCAGAAGGAAAGAAGCCTAAAAAGAAATCTGGTGTCTTAGGTAAGCTTCAAGACATCACTCCTGATAAAGAAGAGCAGATCGCAATCATAGGTGTAGCAGTGCGTTTAGGCATTGTTGTATGGTCTGGTTTCTGCTTAACTTTGGCATATATAGATCTACCTGGTTTCCCTAAACAAACATTTGATCCAACCTTCATAGCAAGTATTTTTACATCTACCCTCACTACTTTTGGCGTTCAAGCTGCTTCTAAAAAAGGTGGAAACGGTGTCACCAAGGAGGATATGGAGAAGATGATCGCTGCAAACAGTCAAAACAATGGTGCTTATCAAACAATAAGAGTTGAAACACCTCTTAAGATTGAAGGTGCTGAAGTTGTCCCCCCTAAAAAGAAACCACCTGTACAAGCATGAAACGACTTCTAATCCTTTTGTTGTTAGCCGCTCCAGCTCATGCTGATATGCGGCACAAAATAGTCACATCAGCTCAATTGACTGTTGATGCTGCCTATACGTCAACAAATAGGGCTGCCAGTACTTACAGTTTGACTGGCAATAACATCACTCCTTCTGTGACTGCAGATGGGAGCACCACGAGCGGTAAAATTGGGGGTTTAAACTTGGGATCCCTTTCTGCTGGCGTTCCTGCTCTAGTTCACACAGATAAAGCTGTAACGACTGCAGGCAGTGCTTTCTCCCTGACCGAAAGCTATCAGGCTGGAGATTCGACTCCATCATCAGCCACCGTTAGTAGCGGTGTTGTAGGTTCACTACCTGTTCTATCAGGAACGACGATAACTGGCAGTGGTGGTGTTGCTGGCAACCTTGCAGGTACTTCATTATCCAGTGGTGTTGTGACTGTGGTTGCTGGTGGTGCAGGTACTACAGCAATTGGTCAAACCACTGTTGAATCTGTTGTTGATTAATGACTTACCTATTTGCTCATCATCCAGGTCTCGAAACTATTGACCATTTTGATCCCATGATGTTCGTCCAAATTTTTCTAGCTGGAGCGATTGGATTGGGATTCTTAATGCTCCTTTCATCCATCTTCCTATATAACTCACATCCTAATCATCATAGATGAGGAAGTTATTAACACTATTATTTTTAACTTCCCTTCCAGCGCAAGCGGTTCCAGTCGTCCCAAATTTTAACAGTGGTACGATGTCGGCAGTTACTACTACTACTAGTAATGTGACTGAGCGAATCGTATCGCACGATTACAACACAGGTCATACCTACTCAATTAATGGCACCAATATCAATATTGATGGTGCTATTGCTCCTGAACCTACAAATGTCACTCACACAATCAATGGAACGACTTATCAGTGGACTGGTGCAGATCTAACCACAAAACCAAATGCAACGATCGCAAATCCTGGTCGTGCATTTCAATACATCGAAAGTTATGTAGCACCAGGACTTTCAAATGTAACCACAATAGATCGCACCACAACAATAGAAAGCGTTACAGAAACTACCTCAGTATTCTCGCAATAATATTACTTAGTCCAGCAAAAGTTTACGCACAACAATCTTCGACTGCAAATCCAGTAGCTAATACATCAGCTAGTCTGACAAATATGGCGATACAGACATTAAATGGAAATCTGATTCAAAATTCGATGGGTGGAAATATAATTTGCCAAGGCCCAATGTTAACATTTAGTCCCTTCGTAACTGATAGTCATACGTGGCAAAAACCTAAAGAATACTGGTTCGACTCCCCAGTCTACAACGATGATGGAAGCATTTCTCATTACCAGTCAAACAGAACAGGTCAGAAAGATAATCATTCATTTAATGTAGGAGCAAGCCTTACATTTAGCATGCCTTTAGATGGATCTTTGCAAAGAAGATGTAAACAAGCTGCTGATACTCAAATCGCTCGACAAGATCAAGCATTAAAAGATTCACAGCTTAGTTGGCACATCGCACGTTTAAAAGAATGCGGCAATTTAAAAATTAAGGGAATAGAATTTGCTTCATGGAGTCCCTACTTTGAATTATGCAAAGATGTTGTTGTACGTGCTAAACCTGGACAAGTTTTACCTCACAGACATAAAACTCCTCCTAAGATAATTTTAAAGGAGGAAGACCTTTCTTCTCGCGGTAAACGTTCGTCCTTTTCTGGGATAAATTGGGGCTGGAAACCTTCTTCCCCAACTTCTTCCGAATCATTTTTCCAACCTTTGCAACGAGGGGTTTTACGGCCTTCAAGAGGAAGGGAGTAGCTGCTGCACTAGCTGTTGCGACAACTGCAATTGATCCAGTTGTTAAAACTTGAGGAACCGAAGGAATAGCATCAATAAGTTGTTCCGTAAAAGAAACTTCTGAATACTGAGTAACACATCTATTCCCTATTAACTGATAACTGATTATTTCCTTTGTCCCTTTTCCATCTGGAATCTTTGTCCCGATTTCTGGTGCATCAGGAGGTGGGCAATCCTTATTCTCCTTGGTTGCTGGAACGTCTGATGCTGGGATCTCTGGCTCTTGATGTCTTTGGGGTTCCGCTGGTTGTGAATATACAAATTCCGATGGCGTGTAGTCCATTGGGTTGTAGCTGGGTACTCCCGCTGGACACAAAATGACGTTTCCTGCTTCATCATTCGTTATTAATGCATCGTTTTCATAACTACTTTGCCGAGTTTCAACACAAGGCATTTCGATAATTGGAAAACCTATAGGTATTGAAATGGGGATCTCAGGCGCACGAACAAATGGTGCGTCCATTACTTGTATTTGCCTGGTCTGAATTGAATTGACCCTTACTTCAGGTATTTCACTCAATTAAAAAGAAGGAATTTTTAGGTTTCCTGTCGATCCTTTACCAGGAGCTTTTGTTGGTAATGCTGGTCCAGTTAATCCACCAGGGATAGGAACATTACTCATTACTGAATCAATAACTTGTTTTTTTATTTTTTCCTGATTCTCTTCATTTGTTATCCAAAAGTAGCCGAAAACTGTTCCACCAGTTAAAGCCGCTACTAATAGAAAAGAGACTACACTAATAATGTCTAGAACTTTTCTCATTACATGGGTAGCGATGGAATTTGGAGGGATGCTTTATTGAAAGCACTTACAAGAATGCTACCTATAGTAATACTTAGCGGCATTCTTGTAGCACAAGCTTATATACTGACTGATACAGTAATCAACCAGACGAAGACGAATAGTGCCAGACTTGAGTAGGAGTGATTTTTTCTTGGACTTTTTTATTCACTCTGCTCTCTATACTTGTAACTTCATTTGAACCTAACTTCTCTTTAACTGCTGCAATTAACTTTGTCTCTGTTGCAAAGGTAGATCGATCTTCCATATTGTCATCAGAAGGTCTGTCTAAAACAACTTGACCTCTCTCTTTTGCTGTAGCTGAATCGTCCGAACCTCTGCAAATGTATTCAACAATAGTGACACATTGCTTCCCGACAGTTTCAGCCATATGACCTGTTATGGCCCATGTAAGAGTGGTAGCCATTTTATTCCTCTATGGTAATCGCTCCTTCAGACTCTGTTTTTGCTTCAGGAACAAGAGTCCTTAACTCTTTCATTGCTCCCTCAATCTCAGCAGAACGTTGTCTGATGTTGGCAATTACTTCATTGGCTTGGTTGAAATTACCAATGAGTTCAGCTTTTTCAGCTTCAAGTTGAGCTATACGCTCCAGGGGTGTAGGGACTGTCATTAGTACTTAGATTTTCCTAGGGTTACTGCAGCATCTTGTGCTGTGAAGTCTTCAGAAGTCCAGATGGATGTTGTTCCATCTTCCTTCTTATATGCCTTGATGATCTCAAGGTGATCAACATTTCTTTTTAAGGTGTCCTTGTCCTCATCTGTGATTACTGATTGAGCAGCAATCGAATTTATAAGAGTGACACTATCTCCAGCAGCAGAGAAGACTTGTGCTACCTCCTCAGCAGTACGTTCAGCCATTAATAAAAATCATTCACTGTTCATATATTACCTTAATACTTCAATGACAACATGTACTGAAAACCTTAACTAGGTTTTGGGTACTTTGCCTTTGTTGCGGCAATAGCAGATGCAAATCCACCGCTAGTAGTAAGCGTTCCAGCAACAATGTCTTTGTACAACAAATCGAGCTGATCACCGATTGGTAAATACACAGTGTCTTGAGACGACCCAATGAAAGCACCCACCCTATCCTCTTTGTATTTCACAGCCGCTGCTTCATTATTTAACGTCGTACGGGCCGCATCAATGTCAGATTGAACAAGAGTAATTGAATTGCCGCTTGAATCAAAAGCTCCTGTACTGTCATCAATGGTGACAGCATTTGGATATGCCTTTCTAATCGCTTCGTGATCTAAGTTCATCCTGAAACCTCCATAAGAGTAATTGTTGAACAGGTACGTTCTTGGTGGTTAACGTTATTGGACATATCGTAAACACTCCGGTTCAAGTACTTGGTATTACCTCCGCTCTCTGCTAGCCATCTTAATTTATAAGTTGTTGAAGATGTTGTGCTCGGTGAATCTAAAATAGTGTGACTATGAACCCATGCACCGAAATACATAGGACCATAACTACCGCCACCTGCATAACCACCAAATAATACTGGAGTTCTATTTGTAGCAGTGTCTCCACCGCCTATTTTTGTTGTGCCTCTATATAAAGTAATAGAAGCACTACCTGTAGAGGCAAGACAAGCTGAGACAATAACTAATATTTTATTAGAGGAACTTGCTGGAGTTATTGAACATGTCATGCCTGAAATGTCTGTTTCTGTCCAACCTGTATATGAAGCTGTATCAGATTTAAGTGTTTGTACTACTTGGAGAACCTTGCCAGCTCCTGATAGTCCTGCTGCTGCTTGACTTGTACCGTCTCCAAAATAAATAGTCATTAAGAAACCTCCTGTAGAGCCATTCTATACTTTTTACCTGTTCGATTGTTAATCATAAAGATAGAATCTTCACCCTCTTGGAGAGTCCAGTCACCCCACGTTCCATCGACATCATTCTGAGATCCTTTATTGGATAGTTGTAAGTCATTTATATATAGGTTCCTCCAGCGAAGAGAACTTGTACCTAAATCATATGTATTATTTGCATTAGGTACGAAATGATTTTTAACTTCAATGTTATAACCACTTCCAGTTTCTAAGTAAAAATTATGCCCACCTTTTATACTCATTCCATGTGCGCAGGTTAAAGACATGGCATGACCTGCTTCTATATTGCAAGCATGACCAGCGTCAATATTTACTGCGTTGGTACCTTCAAGATTTAACGCATGATTAGCAACTACGTTTATTGCATGACCGCTTTGAGTTGTGCTTTTTATATTTGTTGCTGCTGAAGATTCAATATCTATTGGTTGGGATGTGGCTGTAGTTTTTAATCTTATTCCGTAAGCCCAATTTGTTGCTTCTAGATCTATTGTACCTTTTGATTTTATATTTATCCCTACACCAGCAGTTTCATTCTCAATATTTACTGGAGCGGCTGTGGCTTTTATATTTATTGGAGAAGATGTATTACCTGTAGTTGTTATATTGATAGGTGCGCTATTCCCTGTTGTACTTAAAGAAGAAGCACTAGCAGCAGCCCAAGTAGCACCACCGGATGCCATCGTTAATACATGACCGTTAGTTGGAGTGCCTCCGTTATCTGCTAATTCAAAGTTAATACCAGGTATACGGAATTTTGTGATATTGCTATCACCTATTGTTACTTCATTAGAAACTGTTGCTGAACTGGCAGCAGCATCTTTTCCTATCCCAATGTTATTACTTCCTGTTGTTAAAGATGATAAAGCCCCACGACCTAGTGCAACGTTATTACTGCCCGTAGTACTAGCGGTTAATGATTGATAACCAACAGCAGAATTACCTTCTCCCGTCGTAAAGTAATCAAGAGCAGCACTACCTATGCCAACGTTATAAGCTCCTGATGTGCTGTTGTATTGACCTATACCCGCACCATAACCAAGAAAAGCGTTATGACTTCCTGTTGAATAACGTCCCGATTGATGACCTACACCAACAGAATAACCATTTGTACTTATGCTTTCTAAAGCTGATTCTCCTACACCAACACAGCAATGTCCTGCAGTTAGAGAGCCCCCTGTAAATTTACCTATAAGAACATGACTTTCTCCTGTTGTTAGAGCATTACCAGCCGTATGACCTACGATAGTATTGTCTTTACCTGTTGTAATCGCACCACCAGCACTTTGTCCAATACCTATATTCGCTTGTCCCGTTGTATTAGCATCTAACGCTTGATATCCAATAGCTACGTTACTACCTCCTGTCGTATTTGAAAGCAACGTATTATTACCCACAGCAACGTTCCATCCGCCTGTGGTGGTGTCTCTCAGTGCTACTTGACCAATAGCTGTATTAGAACTACCCGTCGTACATGAATTTAGAGCTTTAGCTCCTATAGCAGTATGATAACCATCGTTAGTTACATTTTTTCCAGCTTCATCTCCAAAGAAGGTGTTATGTGCAGCACTAGTTGATAGAGAAGAACCTGCTGAATTACCTGCATAAGTATTAGTTCCAGTATTAGATAAACTATTGCCACTTTTTAACGTTACATATTGTTGACCCGTACCAGGACCAGCACTGACTGCTGCCCATTGGGCACCACCAGATTTCATTGTTAGTACATAGTCATTGGTTGCTGTAGAACTTTGTACTTCAAAGTTAATTCCAGGTATACGGAACTTAGTGATATTTGAATTACCTAGAGTTATCTCATTAGCTGCACTAGAACTAGGTTCTGCATCAAATCCTATAACAATATTATTATTTGTAGTGGTAAGATTTGCATCTGCAGCATTAGCTCCAATACATATATTGTATGAACCAGTTGTTATTGCTTTACCAGCATTTGGTCCTAATAATGTATTGTAAGCACCTGTTGTAGCTGCAGTTCCTGCATCAAAACCAAGAATAGTATTATTTTGACCTGTGGTTAATGCATCACCTGCATACGCACCAATAATCGTATTTTCTGCTGCAGTTGTTAAGCTTTTACCTGCGTGATGACCAACAGCCGTAATGCTACTAGCTGTAGTAAGACTCGTAGCAGCTTGATAACCAATACCAACGTTATAATGTCCTGTTTGACTGTTATATAATGCACTCCTTCCAATTGCAACGTTGTAAGCACCCGTAGTGTTTGCAACGAGTGCCCAAGCTCCTAGTGCGACATTATTGTGTCCAGTAGTAGTTGTACTACCAGCCTTCCAGCCAAGACCAGTATTCTCGTCAGCCGTAGTTACTGCCTTAAAAGCACTTTGTCCAACTGCTGTATTTCCTTGTCCTGTAGTATGAGCTCTTAAAGCTTCACTTCCTACAGAAGTATTATCTGATCCCGTATTTGTATTTTCTCCGGCTTGTCCTCCTATAAATGTATTCCTGTCACCCGTAGTATTTTGCCTGCCAGCCTCCCATCCATAGAAAGTACATTCGTCAGCAGCACCTAAATTATCTCCTGATTTGTCCCCACAAGCGATAGTGCTTCCAGCATTACTAGGGTTCCCAGTATTGGTCATCCTTACATAGAAGTCACCAGTACCAGGTCCAGTGGAAGCTTCCCAACCAGCTTCACCGTTTGAATCAACAGTTAAAACATAGTTGTCTGTAGCTGTCGTATCTTTAACGGTAAAATTAATACCAGGTACACGGAATTTAGTAACATTACTATTACCTATAGTTACCTCATTATCTACACCTACAGCAGAAGCAGTGGCTTCATAACCAAGAAGTGTATTGTTATCTCCAGTTGTTATTGCATCACCAGCTTTACTACCTATACAGGTGTTTTGCGCGCCATCAGATAAATTGGTTCCAGTACCTTTACCTACACAAGTATTATCGTAACCTGTTTTACTATTTGTTCCGTTTCCTGAATTACTACCAATATAAACGCTATTACCTCCTGAAGTAACGTCATCACCAGCATAGTAACCAACGGCTACGTTTCCTTCACCAGTTTGATTCGTTAGCGTCGATGAACCTATTGCTACACTTGTATATCCATTTCCACCTGATAATGAACCAATAGCAATGTTATGGTTATGTGTAAGTTTCCAACCACCTCTTCTACCTATAGCAACACAGTTAGCTTTATCTGTAAGAGCTATTCCAGCATCACTACCTATACATACGTTATCATCTCCAGTAGTAATAGCCTCTCCTGCATTTTTTCCAATAAGAGTATTACGTAAACCGCTGCCAGATGTTAAAGCATTACCAGCGGAAGATCCAGCTAATGTATTATCGTCAGAGTCAGAACTTACACCACCACCAGCGGCTTCCCATCCACAATCTCCGTTAGAATCTACAGTTAAAACATAATTATCAGTTGCCGTTGTATTTTTAAGACTAAAGTTACATCCAGGGATACGGAATTTATTAACACTACCAATAGTACATTCATCATCTACGGTTGCTGAAGATGGAGTGGCACCATGTCCAATTAGAATGTTTTCACTACCAGTTGTAATCGTACCAACCTGATTACCTATAAAAGTGTTTTTACTACCAGTGGTAATTTGTCTTCCAACTTCTCTACCTATACCTACATTTTCATATCCTGTAGTAACACTATCAAAAGTTTGATGACCTATTGCAACGTTACCAGTTGTGGAAGTTGCATCTTTCAGACTGTCTGATCCTATTGCAACATTCCAGTGACCACTTGTAAGTGATCCCATTGAACCATTACCTAGTGCCACATTTTGATATGTGGTTGCTCCTGCATCGAGCGCATTAACACCCATAACTACATTGGCATAACCAGTAGTGAGGTTCTTCCCTGCTCCTCCACCCACAAGAGTATTACTGGTACCAGTAGTGAGATCTGTCCCAGCGTTATAACCTACTAAAGTTGTACTATGTGATGTTGTTAATGCATCTCCAGCGTAAGAACCAATAGCTGTATTTTCTTCGCCTGTGGTGCATTCTTTTAAACAGTCATAACCAATTCCTACTGTTCCTAACTGTTCAGCTTTCTCTAGTGCATTATATCCAATACCAACGGACCTACCTGCTTTTGGACAGGCTGCTTTACCAATCGCTATAGTTGCATTGGTTGTTGTTATTTGGCCGCCTGCACCCCTTCCTATACAGACATTATCATCACCTGTTGTTATTGCATCACCAGCAGCACTTCCTACGCAAGTATTACATTCTCCAGTTGTAATTGCGAATCCTGCTTTATCTCCAATAGCAGTGTTATAAGGGCCTGAACTACCAGATACTCCTTTACCAGCTTGATAACCAACCCAAGTATTAGAAGCACCTGTCTGATGCTGTCCTGCTGAATGACCTATACCTGTAGCATTACCTACAGTAGTTAGATTGGCTAAAGCTCCATCACCTATAGCGATAACAGCATGACCTGTAGTTAATGCGCCACCTGCATTTGTACCTGCAAGAACATTGCTTGTTCCTGTTGTAATTGCATCTCCTGCAGTTTTACCTATGGCAACGTTATCTGAACCAGTACAAACAGATAAACAACTTGTACCTATAGCTACGTTGTTTGTAGCATCAGTTGCAGCACTTAAAGAGCCAGCACCAATAGCTATGTTATACATTCCACTGGTAAGTGCATCGCCAGCGTTATAACCTATACATGTATTATCTGTACCTGTATTTATATCATTACCTGCATCTTTACCGAATAATGTATTTCTTGCATCATTAGTACCGTTGAAAGCTGCTCCAGCTCCAGTGCCAGCTACTGTATTGTTACGAGCATCAGAACTTACACCAGCAGAAGCCCAACTATTATCTCCACGCAAAAATGTGCTACTTGAGGCTGTACCACTTGCAGATAAGTGAGCAATACCAACAGCATCATCAGCTATCTTATCTGCATTTACGGCATCATTATTAATAATTGCAGTTGTAACTACGCCACTGTCTAACGACCAAGTTGCACCCGAATTTGACACCGTAATATCACCTTTGTCGCCGTCAGGTACACCACCAGCTATTTCTGCAACATTCCCAGCATCGTTCTTGGTAAATAATTTCGCTGTATCTGTTCTTATCGCTAATTCACCAACTGACAGATCGGACGCTCCAGGGTCTGATCCACTCCCTCTTTTGAGCTTGATCGTGTTTGCCATTAGTTAATTCCTCCTTACGGTTTAGTAAGTACCGCCATCAAGATCGAATCCAGAAACTGATCCGTTCTCTAAGAAGGTAACTAGATCAGATAAGGCAACCTGAACCATTGTTCCATTATCGTTCACGACCATTCGATCTGCAGCAGCCAAAGTTGTTGAAGTCGCAGACGTTCCACCATCAACAATATTCAGCTCACCAACAGTGGAGGTTATCCCATCGAGCGTATTTATCTCTGCTGCTGTAGCAGTCAGTCCTAAGTTGACTAAAGCTGCAGCCGCTGTACTAGCACCAGTTCCTCCGTGTGCTACTGCAACATCAGTAGCCGCCCATGTTCCTGAGCTGATTGTTCCAACTCCTGTAAGACTTGAGGCTGTTACACCAGAACCAAGAGTTGTGGCATTTAAAACTGACGTTCCAGCAATCTGATACTGCTTACCAGAAGCAAGATCAATATGATCTGAAGATGTCCAAGAATCTGTAGCGTTTAACCAATTCCAAGTCTTATCTGTTGATCCCTTAAGAGTTAAACCACCACCATCGGCTGTTGTATCTGTGGGAGTACTTACTTTCCCTAATTCAATGTTTTTGTCTTCTACATTGACTGTCGAGCTGGAAATGGTAGTGGTCGTACCATTTACAGTCAAATTCCCACTAACAGTTAAATTCTGAGCACATGTAAATGTTTGAACTGTTGCTCCACTGAAATCAAGCGTTCCAGTGAACGTCTTGTTTCCCGAAAGGGTTTGGTTGGTTGTCAGTGTTGAGTAATAACCATCACCACCAATTGCTTCTATAGAAGTAGCACTTCCTCCGGCTCCACCAGTTCCTGTCCCATACCACAAAACATTATTGCCCTCGCTATAAGCAATCTCTGCATTAGCTAAACTTGATGGGGCTGACGATCCAGTGGATCTTTTTATTCGGATCGTGTTTGTCATGGGTTAATAGTTTCCTCCATCAACGAGGCTTGTAAGAGTCTGAACACTGTCAGCCTTAAACGTACTCTCGTCTGCAGAGTAATAAACAATACTTCCATTTATTTTACCTGTTTCTACAAGTTCTATCCCCTTTTCACCTTGTGGACCTTTTGTCGTTACTTCGACGACAGAACTTGTACCTGAAACAACAACAGTTACTGGAGTGCTCATGCTGTGTATCCCTCGTCAACAAAAATATTCCCTTCTAACCAATATTCTTTTAACCCTGCTCCATTCGTCACAAGAACGTCATATCTCAAATCAGCAGGACTAAAAGTCGCCGTTTGAGTGTCTGTAAGAGATAACTTCACTTCTCCAGCAGCTCGGTTTGTATAAGTGATTGTCCAATCGGCATATTTAGTCGTACGATTCACATCCCACACTTGAGATTCAACGGTATAACCAGTTAGATTGATCGGATTGTTGTTCCCATCTTTAAAGGTTAGATTTAAATCATGGTCAGCTCTTCGTTGAAGAGTAAAACTATGTGTCCCAGGAGTAATTGCCATAAATCGTTCGACCTGCTCCTGTCTACTATACCGAGATTAGACCACTTTAAAACAGAATCATTCAAATGGCCTTTCCTTCTGATCCTACCGCTGGCGATACCCACACAGAAAATGGTGTTGAATATCGCTATAGTCAAAACAATTATTGGAAAAGGAATAGAAAAAACCTACATGCCAGTTTTGAACAAGCTCTTCTTGATATAGAAGCTTTAAAGACAAGAGTTACTACTTTAGAAGGCTAAGGCTGATAAAACTTCAAAACCTCTTCTGCTTTCAATACATAACAGGGAAGAGATAAAATACTCTGATCAATCGCTTTCCTCATACGATGACGACCATCAATTAAACGATAAAATCCTTTTTGCCTTGCAACGATACAAGGCATTTCTAAATTCGCAAACCTATATCTAAAATGCCATTTCTCAATATCATGTAGCTTTTTTGCTCTGATTTCCAATAAAGGAATTTCAATACTTGGAATCTTATATGCACTTATAAATGAATATACAAAAGAACAATCAATTACACCAGAAGTGAAACCTTCAAATGGATGCTCTTTCGTTATATGGTGTCGCATAATCTATATCCAAAACTAAATCGATCACAATTGCTTCCTACACAATGCCAAAAATAAGGTCTAGTGCCAGAAAGAGAAAACGATCGAATGTTTAATCCCTCTTCATCATAACTTGTGATAATCCTATCTCCTTCTTTATATCTGAAAAAAGATTCACCGCCTTTTTCTACATAAGTAATATAAAGATGATCGTCTGGAGTGCCACAATTTGTATGCCAACCCATAAAACCTGTTGGAGGGTAATAAAAATGACCACTGCTATAAATTGTTTTAGCTGGATATTTTTCTTTGATTATATGAAGTAGTTTATTAGAACTACCTCTGGAAAATACATAGAGATTCTTTTCTCTACACCCATCAATATCTTCAGGCATCAAAGTATCAAGAGCTTCCTTGGAAATTTTTTCTTTCCAGTTAGGATCTCGATAAACTCCATCCTTGTGTGCTGAGAATTTAATTTTTTGAACTTCAGTCTTAACTATTCTCTTGATTTCACGAGTCGTTGCAGGAGGAAAGGTCTCTTTACGCATTTAGCTTCTCGCTAAATTTTACTTCATAATCTATATACAATAAATCAGGAACATAGTTACGAAAATCGTCAAGACATTTGTATTTTGTTACATCAATATTCAAACAATCTCGAAGTTTTTGTTTGTCTTCCTCTATCTCTTCTGCTAAAGCATCTTTTTTTCTAATCACAGCTCTCTGCTGTAATTTATCCAGTTTTTCTAAAACTTGATTTCTCCTGCCACGTAATTCATTGATCAATGAAAACATTATCGCAGGATAATCAATAATGATATCCTTTGGATTATCATAATTATCAAAATGAACGTATTCAATTTCCATATACTTAATCATTTCTTCGTCCGAGGTGTTTTCATCTCTTAAAGGTCGGACTAAATGTGCAGCACCTTCTGGAATAACACCTTCCTTCATTAACTCTGTTGCACTCTTATCTGTTACAACCGTTCCAAGTTTTGGTGTACCTGGAAGGTAATTATAAAAGATGGTATGCATTAAAAAACCACAAGGGAAATATAATCAGGATCACATACATCACGTCTGTAAACATATGAAGTATCTTCATCGTTTCTTCCGCTGTAACCCGTATTCCAAGGATGATATTCGATAGCTCTTACAGTGAAATCATTATTTGATCTTGAAGCGACCCAAGCATCTTGCCAGTTATCAGTCGTCAAATGAGTAGATTCACCCTCAGAAGAAGTCGTTCGACCTTCATTCACGTTGCCAATAACTACACCATAATTAGTATTATTCGTCCGAATAGATGCATCAAGCGTCACTACATAAATCCCTGTTCCTGTTCTTGTAACTGTTAATTTATTAGATACAGTGGCTGTTCCATTTGATCCTGTAAACGCAATTGCGCCTTTAACAACTACATTTTGTTGATCTTGTAGAGAAGGAACAGTCGCCCAAGTTAATACTCCACTCCCATTTGATTTTAAAACCTCATTATTATTACCATCTGTATCTGGAAGAGTTAATACAACATTACTAGCAACAGTTCCTGGGGATTTAATGCCAACATAGTGAGTATTATCAGCATCTTGAAGCCTTAATTCTTTTTGACTCTTAATCCATAATCCTGACGAATCAATAGAAGTTCTCCTTGTTCCACCTGTTGTAACTGATAATTCATTAGCAGCACTCCATACCAATCCTGTATCTTCGTCGCCAGCATTTGTTACCCCTGGAGCAGCATCCGTTCCATCAACAGCTCTTAGTGGGACTTTTGGAGTGCTATACGTTGAAGTGAATTCATGGCTATTCGCTCCACCTGCATGAACCATTAATGTATTGGTTGCACTGAAATAGAATCCAGTATCAGGATCATCACTTCTTCTAAGTGATAAAGATGATGTTGATCCAGCAGGAAGATTTAATCCACCTGTAAATGTTGGAGTATCTGAAGTTGATAGCCCAAAATTCTGTGCGATCTTTCCTAAGACAACCCAACCACTAGATGTCTTGCATTCCAATGTGTCAGGAGTATTACTTGTATTGATCCATAACTGACCTTCAATTGCTGCTGGTGGTGCAGATGATCCTGAACTGGTGCTATATAAATCCGTCAGGTTTTCATTTACATCTGCTCTGAAATTTGCACCCGTATCATTTGGGATTGGATAGTTACTAGTTCCGACTTGTGACATTAGTTAGATTTCCCGTAACCTGTTGCTGTCCAATGGAAAGCTCTCGCTACCCTTTGATCACTTGAATTATAGATGGATACAGAGAATCCATTCGCCGTATCACCTGTAATCTTGTAATATTCTCCACTTGCTGAAGCACTGAAGATAATCCCAACTGATGGAGTGGCCAAGAAAACATTAGAGAAAGTAATCGCTAGATCGCCTGTCGTTAAAGTCGTTCCAGAGGCATTAATTGTTCTTATAGCTGCTAATGCTTCAACTTTTAACGTTTGAATAGCTATCTGTTCTAATTTATGACCTGTTACACACTCTGCTTTTAACTCGTATTTACGTGCAGAAAATTCTGCATTGTGAAATAATCTCCAACTTGTCCAATCCCCAGAACCTGGATTAGCCAACTGAGTTGTCCTTATATATAGCTTTACGTCACAACTTTGAGGCGTATTACCATCAACACTTGCAACATCATCCCAATTAGCAAAAGTATCAATAAAAACGTTGTATGGATAATAACCTCTCACCTTTACTGTGCTATTCAATCGAACGCTATAAACACCACCTAAATCAATCGGATTATTCTGGAATAAATATGTTCCACTTGTATGGAACGTAGCATTTCCCCCTTCCGTACCACCATCTGGTGCCATCCTTAACTCATTCGTTCCACTATCAACAGCTAACTGCGTCTTTGTTCCAGGGAAAGAGGGATTTTCCGTCTGAGTATTAACAGTAACTAAGTTTTCTAAATCTGGTTTTGTAAATTCTACCAGTGCTGCCCCTAAACTTTCTCTTCCTCCACTATCTATAAATTTAGCAAGATAAGTCCCACCTTTTAAATCACAATATGCTTCCTTCGCTGATCCTGGTAAGTCAGCATGAATACTAGTAGCATTTGCCCACGTAACATTACTTGTTTCAGGTGAGTGCCTAACTCTTACCCATCCCCCAACGATTACATCTAAATCTGCACATTCATTCCAAAATAATCGTGCCATGCTAGATGTTGATGGGATCATCATTAGTCCCTGAACATCTTCTGGTGCAGCGGTTTTACCTGCTAAAGATTGACTGTATGAGACGATAGTACTTCCTTTTCCTAGATAATTAAGAGCCTGTATTTGTATATACAATTGCCCTTGACGCATATTCCTAATAGTTACAGAAGGTGAGCCTGTTGATATTCCTGTCCAGTTATCATTATCTATTTTGTATTGCACACTATATTCTGTGACTCTTTTTCTATCGTGCTTCCAACTGATAACAACCCCCACAAATATTCCTTGGCCATCTTGATAAAGAAATTCTTCTCCTTCTATATCGAATACCGCTGATGGTTCTGCTCCTAAATCTGTGACATTTCTAAGAACAACCTCATCCCCAGAATCAACATTTGCATAAAGAGTTGAGTTGTATTCAAGTGCCGTTACAGAAAAAGAAGTCTTATCTGCTTCTGCAACAGATATAACTCTATATTGTTGAGCTTGTTCCGTATCAGATTGAATCAACCATACTGCTTGGTTGTTTGGAGCTTCACTGAAAGCACTCGACACACTTATCACTGCTCCAGTAATTCCATTAGCTGGTATAGGTCTTGTCTCTACTATTCCACCAGGGAGCATTACTGATAATGTTGGACTTCCTCCTAGATCAAACGAATCTAATCCAGTTGCACTATCTACCGTAATAGCTGTCGTAGTAGCAGAAGACACTCGACCACTTCTTCTGTTCCCATTCTTTGTCGGATCTGCAATATCGATAACCATCCCAGGTTGGAGAATAATTCCACTCTCTACTGAGACAGAAAAAGTACAAGTTTGTGTCAACAACTGCTCTGATTTAAGCAACCATAATCCATATCTATGTGCCTGACCTTGTGAATAACATCCTAATGCTTTTACACTCTTATTAATAACACCATACTTCGCAACAGCGTCAGCATCTTCTACATATTCATATTGAACTTCTCCTAAAGTGTCGTACGTTTGATACGCAACTGTACATACAGTATGTCGAGCTTTCTGAGATGTACCTGAATAACTAAAGGCTCCATCAATAACATTTGATGGCCCAAGTAGATATTTAGATTCTGCAGGTTTGTCTTGCGTGACAACAAGACTACCAGCAGCGAAATGAGACATCCCCCTAAATAAAGATGTTAATTGTTGAATAACTGTATACACTTCATCCTGTGCATTGATTAATAAATTGCACGCAAATCTAGGCTCCAAAGAACCTTTCCCATCTGAAACTAATTCATTGCAATATTGAGAAATATTATAAAAATCCCACTTGTCAAGTGAACTCTCAGGGACACCTGGACCATATCGAGTCGAAGTAATTAAATCATATAAGCACCACGCTGGATCGTTTGTCCATGTAGCTGCTCCAAACGTCCCATTCCATGTACCGCTATAGGTTACCCTCCCTATATGTGTAGTTGTATCGACAGAAGCATTGCTTGGAAGTTTAACTTTTATTCCTCTTATTTTATATTTACGACGTGGAATTGAGTTGAATTGCCGTGAATCAAATCGAAGGTATGCAAGAGCACTGTTTGGATAACGTAGTTTCTCATCCTTAATTAAAGTATAACTTGACCAATACAAATCATTGCTCGTTCTTCCTTCAGTATGTGTATCACCAGTTAGTCTTACAACTCTTATGCTGACGGGAAAAGTCCCTGCTAATCCGAATATATAATCTCTTTTATAAAGACTGCTTGATTTTCCACTAATTGTATCTGAAACCATTGTGCTGTAACTACTTTGTCCAGCATATTGAACTTCTATTCTGAAACTTACTGATGAACCAACAACATCTCCATCGTCTTCGGTGTACCGCAATGCTGGAACACTTACAGTGACTCTTATTCGATCAACAGTTGAATCATTAACTTGTCTTATTACTGGGCTAGAAAATTCAACACGAGTAGAAACACCCTCTTCACTCTCAATAGTTGAAAGGTCAGGAACGTATGTTTGATCCTGTGTCCCGTTACGAGTAACAACTGAATATCCTTCATAATTAGTCCCTCCATTTGTATCAAGAACTGGCGTTCCATCCAAATAAATACTCTTATGTCCGTCATCTAATCCTTCGATCTCTCCTTCTGAAATTAAATCAATGACTGTTGCAAACTGGGCTGACTGGAGTGAATCATCAGCTTCTGTAGGGGTGTGCTGCTTTTGCTTATTCTTTTTTGCGCCACGTATATACTTCATAATAATTGATCCGTATCAAGACCACTACTAATAACAGTACTACCTACAAACAATCGTCCATAGGCAATTGGTATTGGCGTTCCAACTTGAGAAGTATTGATAATTCCACTGAAGTTGAAGTTCTCTAAATTACTAGCTTGTTTCATATCTAACGGTCCAGGGGGTGGCGATAAGATATTTGCAACCCCCGACAGCACCATTGATAAACCAATTGATCCTAATGCATGAGAATACCCCGCAGTAAGGAATCCTGTTCCTGATGAACCCCAAAATCCTGCACCTGCTGTTGTAGGTGCAAAAACAATTGCTGCTGTGATTAACAACGCTCCAGCAAGAATAGGCAGTGCTTGCCTCCAAGTGATTGCACCACTAATAACAGGTGCAATGCTAAATACATCTCTCTCGCTCCAAGGGTTTGCTAAATCATTTATATTTTCCTCCCCAATAGACTCTTTGCCAATCTTGACTCTGTAACCAATCCCGTCTTTAGCACTGTCAATAAACCATTTATCTAAACCAGGAAAATTTGCCAACAAAGCTTTCATCGCTTCTGCTGGTGTCCGAACATCAAATTCAAAACGTGTCTGCCCTAAACGTTTTGCTAATGAACCATAGACCTTAACGACTTTCATGCCTTATAACTTTGGCCGTGTTCTTCTTATAATACCCGCCATAAACGTCTCTGCTAGACAATCTTCCATGAACATGATGCAAAATAATTGAATCGCCAATATAAATCGCAGCATGATTTGGCACTGGTGATTCGATATGCATCAAAATAATATCTCCATATTGAATTTCGTCTTGAGAAATTTCATGCATCCCCTCCTTTTTAAAATTATCTAAATACAAATTCTCTCCTCTATTCCACCAATCGTCTCTTCGGAAATATTCACTCATCTTTATCCCTAATTCTCTCTCGTAAAAATCTTTCCATAACGTATAACAATCTACAATCCCATGACTAAATTCACGCCCGACATACGGTAATTCATAGCCTTTAGGTTCGCATTGATCCCATTCATTATTGTCTGGATTAATAATGAACCAGGGCAATTCTGATTTCTCGCAAGCCACTAAGTCTGCTTCTGAAGGCTTTGGACTATACGAAGGATGACTGTGTACAACAGCAATAATCTCTCCTTTGTTTTCTACTTCTGTGTAATCATCTGGATTAATAATAAAATGTTCTTCTGGACCTTCAGCGATATTTTTACAAGGGAAATAACGCTTCCTGCCTTTTATTACTGCAATTAATCCACAACATTCTTTTGGTAATTCATTTCTTCCATGTTGAAGAATCTCAGCTTTAAGATCTTCCGTTAAGTTCATTTCGTTCTACCTGCTGATGGGAATGATCCATAAGGTAAAACAGCATTCTGCCCAAAACGAAGTTTACAAGATCCTAATCGTTTTCCACATCGATCCTCAGCTAAAGTGTTTACAACCTGGTCTTGAGCATTCCAATAATTGCTCCCTGTATAAGAACATTCACTCGAACGATATTCCCACTGACAAACATTTCCCACTAATTGTCTCTTGGGAATCTTTACTCCAGGTAAATCTAATTTCGTTGCAAGTTCAAAAGATACCACCTCTCTTGTTTCTCCAGCTTTTCTGTCTATATACCAAATTTCCATAGGCCATTGAGCATTCGGATCTGCAGTGCTTTCTCCATCTAGAAATTTCTTTAATGTTCTTATTCTTCTAATCTCAGCACCACCTAAATCATTCCCTACTGTCGTTCCATTTACCAACAAAAGAAGTGTTGTCATTACTCCGTCTAAATTAGAAAAAGTAAGTGTGGGTCTAGGAAGTGAGCCTGCTGTTGAATATTCAAAGCCTGTAGCTTCAACAGGCAGTCTTGTATAAGCATTACCGCCCCAAACAATGTTTCCATCAATATCTGCATTACATCCTTCATGCCAACGATAAATATCATTTGATCCATGCAAATTATTAGATAAATGCATCTCAAATAATTCAATGATTGTATTTGGTGCTAATACTGATAGCTCTTCATAAAGACTACTAATTGCTGTCCAAACAACATTATTATCAGTAACTGTATCCCCTACAGTTTTTCCCCATACAGGTTCTGTTGATGCTGTTGTCCCAGCAGTTGTTACTTGAAAAAATAAACCTGTCTTCTGTGAAGAGGTGGCCCTTCGTATATTCCCAACACTAACTGCTGTGTTGGCTGCCCATGCTGCTACTGCCATTACGGTTCAAATACCTGCCTAAAGCTTGCTTGGAACGTTATTCTATTATTGTATGGGACTGATTTAGTCCATCCGCTACAAATCCATTTGTAAGAAGTGGAACTTCCTGGGGGTGTCCAATTAAAACTTTCCTTCCCTCCTCTTGCCTCAAGAAATGTACTAATCGTATCAGCATCAGTTTTAGGAATGTTTCTCCAAACAAGTTGCCATAATTTTGCATCCTGATTGATCCCATAAACTAATCGCTGCTCATAGCCATCTCCAAATTGAACAGTTCTTACTGATGGAGAAGAAGCTTCTTGAGCACCATAACTCGGTGTGATCGCAGGAAAATTAGCCATTAACGTACTCCTTGTAATAGTCCACCAGGACGTTGCTGCCTAACAATTTCTGCTTGGACAGCAGCTCCTATTAGGTTACCTAATTGTCTCTGTTGATCTCCATCTGTTTCTGCACTCGTTCCAGATGCATCTACGTTCACAACGATATTCGTTCCACCTCCTAATGAATTGTTAGCAACTATTCCACCTGAAGCACCTGGAACGAATAATTCTGGTCCTTCCTCTCCAACAAGATATGATTTCCCACCTGTAACAGGTCCACCTGACGCCGCTTTTCCATCAACTTTTATTTCTGGTTTTGGACCAGGAGTTTTACCGAAACTCGGCATTAATGCATTTAAACCAGTGCTAACTCCGTATTGCATCAACATCCTTGCAATACTTCTGAATACATCGGCTGCTACCTCTCCTAATGTCTTCGTTCCTTCAATTGCACTTTCGATCGCATTTACTAAGCCATTCTCAATCGTAGTCCCTATCTGTTGATATAACTGGTTAATTCGGACTTGTTGATCTGTTAAATGCCAATTAATCTCAAGTTCTTTTTTCTTTAATTCATTATTGTTTTCTATCCATTCTGCTTGCTTTTCGATCTCCTCTGTATTGTCGCCATAAATAGCTTTTAACCTCAGTTCAATCTCTGCTTGTTTTTCTTTTAATACGGTTCGCTGCTCATCCAACTGCATTCGTTCTATTTCTTGTGTATTCCCTAGACCGAACATTCCTGAAGCACTTTGCTTTAATCTATAAATATCTCCAGTCATCTCAAAACCTCTTCTTGACTGTTTAATTCTGTTCGTATCAGTTAATTGTTTTAACTTCTTCTCTTCGTCAAGAAGATCAAGTTGCTTTTGTTTATTATCTTTAATTGAACCCTCCTTGCCTTTATATAATTGTCCTCCCTTAAGAACACCTTCTCTTGCTGCTAATAAATCATCAATCGTTATCATTCTTCCACCATATACACTTGATATCTGTGTTAGGTTGCTATCTCTTCTCTGTATTAATTGATTCCGTTGTCTCTTTAAATCCCTTCTTTGCTTGTAAGTCCTAGAATGTGTCCCTAAAGCACTAATCTGTTTATCTATCTCTTGAATTTGGTTATGTGATGCTACCGCAACTTCTGAAGCATCAGCGTCATAAGGAGGACGTATATTCCCTTTCCCCGTTCCAACCATTGAACTTACTTTGGTTGCAATTTGATCCCCACTATCTCCTTCCTCAAAAGGTATACCGAGATTCCTTGCAATCCTTCTCATATTGTCTCGATATTGTTTTTGTGCGCTATCTAATGAACCTTGCGCCTTGGTATTAATATTTTTTTGCTTTTCATCAAATGTTCGACCTCTGGTCATTGCTTTTTCTATCTTTAACTGAGCAGCTTGATCCTCTAAAGAATTCTTTAACTCTTTATTAAAGTCTACTAATTCGTTAGTTGCTTCAGCTATTGATCCTGATAATTCAGCAAAAGCTCTTTCTATTCCATTAACAGCATTAGGACTTAATTGTAATAACAACTCACCAAGCCATTTAATTCCTCCTGCTACCTTCCCTAGTATTACATTTACTGCTTGAACAAGTTTCCCAACGATTGCAAAAATAGCAGCTAAAGCAGCTATAAATGGTGCTCCAATCATTCCTAACGTTAATCCAACGCTAGAAGCAAGATCGTTCCATGTTGCTCCTAAAAGGTTTGTAGCGTTAGCAATATCCTGAGTCACTCCAGGTAATGCACCTGTCTGCTCAAATACCTCTTTCTCTAATAGAACTTGTACTTCTTTTAGCTTTCCATACTCTTTTAACTTATCGATTTGAAGTTGAATTTCTGTATTAACTCGTATTCCTGATGCCACCAACGCTGACATATCTAATTTACTTAATGCGTTCCCTAATGCTGCTACTTTTTGAATCATCTGATCGACCATTGTTCCAATAGCACTACCTGCTATCTGCAAACCGAAACCTGCTTGTGGCATTCCAATTGCTTCAGCAAATCCACTACCTAATAAACTTCCACCTACAGCACCAGCTCCTCCTCCAAATAACATTGGAAAACCACCACCAAGCAGATAATTTTGACCAGCTTTACTCCCTAAATTCCTTCGTGATCCCCTAGCAAAATCCCTCCATCCTTTTCCAGGCAGATTTCCACCTGGTTGACCCAGTGATCCACCCCAACCATGTTTGTTACCACCTCTTCCTCCACCACCAGCTCCTATTCCACCGTATCCACGTCCATATCTCCGCTGGAATCTTTGAGCTAAAGAATAACTACGTCCTGACTCGTCATATCTTGAAGGTTGTTCGTCCCAAAAACCGAATCGACCATCTCGAAAAGTTGCACTTCTATGTGGTTCTTTATTCCAAGCAGCTTTTTGTTTATCTGTCATCTTCGCTAAAACATCTAATCCATCAGCCGCATCATTTGCTGCTCTACCTAATTGGTCATAATCAACTTTTAATTCTCTTGCTAATTGACCTGGACCTTCTTTAACGATCCTCTCAAGAATTTCACCTACCCCAGGTTTCTTATCAGCAGGAAGAGTTGAAAAACGTGCAAATTCTTCTGCAAATTTAAACATCCGACTCTTCTCTGTTTCCATTGCATCGTCATAACCTTCTAATCCAATCTTGTGGGGATGTTTACTTCCTAATTTTGCACCTATGTTCTTCTCTTTTATTGCACTTGCCCATTCCGCGAACTTTTGCTGAGACTTTGCTATAAGTTCCTCTTCTTTTTTAAGATGTAGATCTTTTTGTTTTTGCCATCTCTCATGATTACTATCACTTAATTTTTCTAAAGCTTCCTCCTTCTGAATCCAATCTGATCTTGCTTTGGTCCATTTTGCTTGTTGCTCGTTCTGACTCGTCTCCCAAGCCTCATTTCTAGCTAACCACAATCTTTCTTGGTCCTCTGGAGAACCAAATGACCCAAGCATCCCTCTATTTCTAGCATCTTCAATAAAATCATCCCTTCGGAGTTCCTCTCTTGGAGGACGTGTGATTGGATATCGATAATCAGAGCGATATATCGCAGGTTCTTTTTCTCCAAATGGTTTTGCTTTGTAAATATCTGGTCTTCTTGCTATGAAATCAGCTTCTGTTAATCCTTTCCCTTTTCTCTCTGCTTCTGTTGTCTTTTTAACTTCTTCACTAACCTTTCCTTGCATTCTTGCTTGAGCTTCTAATAATTTATTTTGTGTCTCTATTAACATCGTCCATTCTTTAGAATCTTCAATAACATTCGGTAGTACTGCTTGAACTTGATCTAAAGCATTTTGTATTTGATTAGGTGTAGAAACTCCTTTATCTGCTAACCCCCGTAAATTTTCCATATTTTGATTAAGATTGCCCCACAACTTATAAGTTTCTTTCGCTCTTTTCTTCGACTTTTCCATTAAATCCGCTTCTCTATCGTTATGAGCTTTCTTTGCTTTTTTCCACTCTTCTAAATTCTTTTTCTCTTCTGCATATCTTTTTTTCTCATTTTGTGACCATACAGTCTTCTCTTTTAAAATCTTTCTCTCTTCTGCAAGTCTCTCTCGTTCTTGCAAATTATATGCTGCTTTCATCTGGTTATATTCTCTTTGAGCTGCTTGCCCCCTTTCTTTTCCCTCTCTACCTCTCCACTCGTCATAAGAGTAAAAACCTTCTTCTCCAGCTTTTAGTTGTTTTGCATAAGTACGAGGACTCCCTTTTCCATAACCAGGAGGAAGTGCTGGTCCATAAAATCCCCTAGCTCTTTGTGGTTTCGGAGGTTCAGGAGTTTTAAAAACAACTTTTTCACGTAGTTTCGGTACTTGAAATGCCGCCTTTGCTGCTTTTGCATACTGTTCTGCTTCAATTGTTGCTGCCTTATAACCTCCAGCTATTAACGTTAAAAATGCGTTCTGCCTTTTCGCCGCTGTATCGCCCTCAACTACATCCCTTCTTGCCTTCGCTAACTGCTTATTTAGATCTTTAAGATCCTTAGATAAGGTTCTAAAACCGAAAGCTGTTTTACCTGTAAAATTTTTAAACCCTTTTTCTACAGCAGCGATTTCTTTAGCTGTTTCAGCTAAACCTTCTATCTTAAATTTCTTCTTTGAAACTTTAACAATTACCTCTTCTAACTGCTGTACAGCTTTTATTGCATTCTGTACTGAATCAACTTTCGCCTTAATCGTTACTAGGACATCTCCTGCTGCCACTTCAACGCTCCATCAATACGCCTTAGTCTATCGTGAACCCATACTTCTGGTATCAGGTCTGTCAGATTTTTTCCTCTCTTTTTTCTCCTTATCATTTTTTATCTCAAAAAAAGCAGCCCAAGCAACAAGCTCTTCAATCGTTAATTCTTCCGCCAACTGACGAACAGTCATTCCCAGTTCTTTAGCAAGAGAGAAAATAAAGAACCAATCACCCCTCGCTTTTCATCTCTGCCTTCACTTCCTCCACCTTGTTTTCTGCTCCAGAATTAAGCATCTCTAATTGTATTTCCTGAAGAGTTGCAGCATTAACTTCCCTTCTTAAGGCAGCTCTGTCGCCATCAGCAAATAATCTCTTGCCCTTTTCATCAAGAGCTTTCTCAATCATTAACCCAAGAGCAAAATCTCCTGCATCATCACTACCAGACTTTTTCTGAATAGATTCCCTCTCTGCAATCGTTAATGGATGCCAATAGAGAGTAAGAATAAGATCATCTCCTTCTTTGACATCATATTTATAGAGCTGACTTACTCCGAACTTGTTGCGTAATAGATCAATAGCTCTCATAGTGTTTTTGAGTTTCATACCTCAATAATACTCTATGCGTTAGCAGAAAACTGACAAGATATTATCCCCATAAAGTGACTATTATCTTCCAACTCTACTGGTATTGGTCCTGAGATCTCAGATACACGAGGTTTACAGCTAAAAGGGTCTCCATATCCTGAAGCATTTATAGAAGTCAAACCATCAATAATCGATTCTCCAATGCTCGCCAAACTGCTTGTGCCATCATTCTTTGGGACGTATACATTGCACTGAAAAGTACCTGTATAGAAATCCGTATCTGCCCCTAAACTCTGGATTGTCGAGCGATTAAATGTGGTAGACATCGAAACATATTTCTTCTTTTTTCCAGCAATTGCAAACAAAACATTGTCATAAACCATGACTATTTTTCCGCTTGCAGGCAAGCTACTATTTAGCGTCTCAAGCTGATCAGTTACAGCTTTTTCAATAGCAGCTCTGGCATTTACAAGTGCCATATCGTTAGAACCTAATTCCTCCTACTGTAAAGCCTACCCCTAAATCAGGAGTAGCTTTGAAAAATGCAGGTGCTTTATCTGGTAAAACAGCAATAAATGGAAAAATCCCACCGTATTTTGATCTTCGTGTTGGAGGTCTCCAAAATGCATACTCAGAATAAACGGCTGTATTTGCTATATAAACAGTGTCTGTCAACTTAAAACGAGGGATATCATGACGTGGTGCGACATGTGGTTCTACCTCTATTCCTGCTTTTATTTTCCTTTTTATTGTGTTCCAAGGTTCGACATATGAACCGATCCCATACCTTTTTTGATAATTATCTGTAGGACGTGGAATAACAGTAGAAGCTTTCCAACTTGACGCATAAAAACCCGTATGTTGAGGGCATTCAGATGGGAAACTTGTTACTGCAAATTTAACGAAAGAATTAAAACCTTCTTCTAACTTTGGCATCATTTTCTTCTCTATCCATTCAGCTAATTTTTCAGGTGGTATTTGTTCAGCCATCAGAATTTCACCGTTAATACAAATAAATACGTCTGACCGCCTTGCATCGTATGGATATTAACAATCTGTGCTGTAACTGTTTCACCAGCAAACGTTAAATCAATTTCATCTCTCATCGAAGGTTGATTCCCTCCTATTAAATCTGGAGTGATATAAACCTTTGCTTCTCTATTAACTGATCCATTCTCTTCATCATCAGCTCGAACGTATTCAATTGGTGCTTTTATATCTGCATACGTCGTTGTTGTAAACGTCAAACTGCTTGAAGCCACTGTATAAACACGTTCTGTTCTTCGTCTATACGTGATAGTCGAATCTAATGCTGATCCAAGATCAGAAACGATTGCTTTTGCTGCATTTTTTAATGCAGTATCAAGTGCTCCTGCCATTTAACCTCTCACAACTCGGACTTGGTAGCTACCAGAACCACCAAGGCAATATGCACCAAGATAGGACTGAAGCCAAGGATATACATCAAAAATGTTGTTTATCGTTCCAACACCTTGGCTATCTGTGTTGTACTTAACTTCAATATCTCCTAATTTCACTTCCTCATAGACCCCATCTGTTCCTTTATTCCCTGTAACAGCATCTGTTTCATTTGCTAGCGCACGAGCAAGCTCATACTGTGCGTACTTAATACTTGCTGGAATAGAAGTGCAAAGCAGCTCTACATCATCAACATGATGATTATTACGAGGCCATTTCAATGCTTGAGATTCGTCACATCGATCACCGTAATAATTCAAGCTATCAATCCATCTACAAGCAGAAATTAAAGCTCTGTTTTTTTGGTCATCAGTTTTGTTATCCCAAGTTGAAGAACTGGGAGCAGTCTCAAAATATGTATTGGCTTCCGCCAATGTTGCATAACTATTTGCCGTTGCACTTTTCAGTGTGGCAATGATGGTGGCAGCCACAATTCAATAAATAAATAGTAATTACATTGTAGCGGTAAGAAAAAACCCCACCCGTTGCAGACCAATGCCGAGTGGGGTTTTTGACCATGTGCCAACTAGATACTAGATCAAAGTGTTGTTGTATCTAGTGGTGTGTTAACAGTCAATTGGACCATTGGGATCAAATCGACGTTATATGTAGCAGTCCAGTTGTCCTTATTACCAAGAACACTGTTGGTTGGGTTGTCAGTAGCAGCACCCCACTTAGTACCCATTACATGGTACGCAGTGTGATAATCAACTGAGAGAACGTCCTGCTTGGACAAGATGTTGCGATCAGCTTCAATCCTAAGATCTTGCTGAACACCTTCCATAATTGTGCCGGACTTAACCAAGTAGCAGTAGTACTCCTTGATATGTCCACTGGAACCAGGTTGAACTGCATTCACCTGTGAATCCATGATGACGTTCATGCCAGCAAACTGACCGATGCTTTGAGCACCAACGCCAACACCACCACCACCCCAGGTGATTGCACCACCAGAAGTTAGGGAAGAGGAAGAGAAGGTTAGTAATCCAACCTGATACAGGTAGAAACCAACGTTTGGATGAACAATTAAGGTGTCTAATTCGTCACCACGTTCTCCAAGAAGTGCTCGTGCTTGAGCAACATTGGAACCTGTCAGATAGTTAGCTTCAGCAGCTCCAGATCCAGCAGCTTTTGCAAGATCAAGCTTGTTTGATGTTAAAGCTGTACCGAAGAGACCGTGCAACTGATAAAACAGTCTTTGGCTGTTCAGTTTGTTGATTGCATCTGCAAGCTGGTTGCGGATGTGAAGCATTGGATCTTCACCAGCAGCCAAAGTTGCAATATCGTCAACCGCATAGGCAAAACCTCTGTGGCAAATCGATGCAATCTGTGTATCTGTGGTGATCTTTTGTGGTGTTAGATAACCAGCAGTACTTGTACCCCAGTTAGCAGCACCCGTCATTACCTCCTCAGCAGGAGCAATTGGGTTGAACTCAGGGACTTGAATACGTGTACCACCTTCCTTGGAATCAAGGAAAGAGTTGCGAACTACAGCACCACTTTTAATAAAGAGACTGCGTTCAAGAATTGCCTCGGATACATACCGAGACAGATTATTTCTCTTGACGATATCCGCAAGTAGGACGCCGCCAGAGTAATTCTGAAATGGGGCTGCCATTTCATCCTCCGTAAATGTTTAATTACGACCTCCAAGCCACGGACTTGGTAACAACAATCTCTAAATCACGGATCTAGTAACACATTCCTTAAGCCACAGACTTAAATATGGAATTTGTTATTGGGTTGATTGTTGTTGCGATGCTTCTCTTTGCAGCACTGCTGCTAGATCAGGGTCTTGATTAGATAATATCATTTGTTGAGTGATATTGCCCGTCTTATATGGATTTTCCATCCCTGGTGCAATTAATGAATTAGGAGTTGGTTTTGCTCCCATTCCTGCAGTTGTACTTGCTTTAAAATGATGTTCCCATCCAGAACTAGGCTGCTTTAAATTACTTATATAAGTTGAGAGATCTTGTTCAACTCCACCACTCAAAACAACAGTCTTACCTTCAGCATTCTTTTGTAATTGCTTCTCAAGCAAAGATAATGTCTGTTCTGCGTTAATCGCACCAGCATTGCTAATAGCTGCTAAAGCATCATTTCGAGTGTCTTTTGACTCTGTGGAACGTTTTAAGTCCTCTATCTGTGCATTTAATTCAGCAATTTGTTGATCTTTTGCTTGATTTGTCTTGTTAGCTTCTTCCCAAAGAGGCTTAAATTGCCCCTGATCTTCCATTTCCTTCCTTTTTCCCTTGTAAACATCATCTAGTTTGAGCTTCAAACCGTCAAATTTCTCTGCTGTCTCTTTTGCTCTTTGTTCTGCTTCTACAGCACGTTTTTCAAGAGCAGCAATCTGATTTTGCTGTGCTTGATAGTCGAATGTAGGAGGTGGTGTTTGTGCTGTTTGAGAAGTATCAGTAGCAGCCACAGACTGCTCAACAGGAGCCACTGACTCCTGCTGGATTACTCTTTCTTCAACCATGATTAGATGTCAAGTTTAGTTGGATTGGAAGGCTTGCTGATTTCTTTCTTTTGCTTGGCTGTTAAGCCAGCAACGCTAGTGTTTTTCTCTTTAGGAGCAGCTTTTGGTTCAAACGATGCCTCTAATTCTTCGGCTGTTACACCCGAATCTAAATTTTTGGATGCCATAATCAGAAATTTGATTTGAACATTATTCTAATATACTAAACGGGATCCTCCTCAGTTGCACCTGGTAATACCTCTCCATCGACTAAAATTCGCCTAAATTCATCCCTATCTATTACTTTTTGCTCGAATAATGCATTTAATGCTGTTACATCTTGCCCTATTAGCTTATCAATATCAAAATCACGGCTAATTTTAATTTCTGGAGGTTGTAAACCTAGATAATTTGCAGAATGGTTAAAAGCTTTTTGTAATTTCTGCTCTAAATCAAGCGAAACCATTGAAAGCATTGAATTTGTGTCAACACGGTCTAATCGTCGTGCGTCTGCTGATTCTGCAACAAATTTTTGCTGAGAAAGGGTGCTAATCCCTAAAGATGACATTTGAGCTTGTAATTCTTCAATTTCTGCTGCTTGAGCTTCAAATGCACTTGCTGCTGGTTCTACGTAATAGACTTTATTGCCTGGTTGGGTGGCCATCGCGTAATTAACGCTAATAGCCATATCTTTTGTTTGATCATCCCACCCTTCCATCACTAATAAAGGCTGAGATGCAACGTGAAGACTGTGAATCAGGTCGGCTTGACGCTGGAAATGTGCCAAATTCAGGTAGGCAATGTCCAAAAGCGGCGGTTTACTGGTCAGTGTGTCCGTTTTTCCTGTGTAAACGGTCACTAGAGGGATCTCAGACAAGCTGTAGCCACCAGATTCCACCAATTCATAATCCTGTTGATTCACAGGAGAGCTAAATTGGGCTGAATATTCAGGAGAACCACCTTTCATCTCCTTATTACTCTCTTTTTCTCTATAAATTCGATATTTACCAGGTTCTATAACTCTTACTTGGTCAAAAACTTGCTCACCAAATTGACCAGTAGGAATTACAGCCTTTTCTTTTATACGAACTTGTATCAAATTCCCATAATTCACCTCCCTATCTAGTCTCCAACCATAAATATTGGTTGGATCTATTTCTATCCAATAGGGCCGACGATTTTGGGATCTTTCTTCTGCAAGACTTTTTGCCCCTGTTGGAGCAGGAAAATCCACCAAAGTGTGGCTATGACCGTAAGTAAGAGCACATATAAGACTTCTTCGAGCGTATTCATCTAAATCTGATCCACAACCGTCTACATCTTTAGCAAAAACATCAGTCCAATAGGTATCTCCTATCAAACTTATGGGCTTTCGCAGAATTAAACCTGTTGCAGCTCTGATAAGACGCTGTGTATAAGGTGAAAATACAGCTCGATTAACACGTGCTAAATAAGCAGTGAAATCTTCACGAGGTTCAACAGGCAAAAAAGCCTCTGAATTTTCCCGCAAGTACTCCGTCCCCAGCGTCACCGCTTTCATGATTTCCCATCCCTTTAACTGTTCCAGCACTGCTGCTGTTTTAGTAAAAGGACTGTCTTCACCACCTGAAAAAGTAGTGCTGACATGATGAGTACGAATTTGTCCAGGGACGGAATACGTCACGGAATTACCCTCTCGTGATTATTTCGTCTTATGCAGTTAGTGTTACAGCACCAGTGACTGTGAAGTTGATAGAAACAGCTTGAAGATCTCCCAATGTTGCACCTAAATCAACACTGGTAACAACTCCAGAAAAAGCTGCTTTTTTAGTGCCATCACCAAAATACAACTCGAAAGTTGCATCACCAGCATCTTCTGTTGTGTTGATATCAGCCAGAATATCTCCAGCAGGTGTTGAAGCAGCAGCAGCCGAATACAGAAACTCACAAGATCCTGAAGCGGCAATCAATGAGCCAACATAAGAACGATGATTAGCTCCAAGAGCTGTGCAATCTAAAACGTCCTTTGTGATGTTCAGAGTCCAGCTTCTTGTTCCTGCAACAGTGTCGGAATTAGCGACACCAGTTGCATTCTTGAAACATACAGACCCCTCTTCTCCACGATAAAAGGCCATCGTCTATTAATTAGAAAGGGTATGCGGATATTTTAACTCTTATCTGTTGTTTTTACAGCAGGTTTCACCGGATTAACAACCTTTTTACTTCTATCTGCCATTGCTTGAGCACATCGATGGTCCCACATACTTGCTTTTCTCTTCCCTTTTACCTCTTCAATTACATCAAGCATCTCTTTAGTTACTTCCATTAGAAATCAGTAAATCCTGTACGTAGTCTGCCCTAATGTCTCTGGTTTTGCCAAATTAAACTGTTGAAGACATAAATATCCAAAAGCGTCAAACGCATGATCAACTCCTAAATTCTTATTTGGTAATCCTGTGTTCGGTGTGTATGTCAGTGTTCTTAACGATTTTATTAATTCCTTACATCTTGGATGAATAAATGTTCTTCGCGCTCCAGATGCATCAAGAAGTGCTGTGTTAACTGCTGTGATTTTGTCCCTAATTTTCCAAGGTGCTTTAGGACTTGAAACGGTAAAGCCACTACGGCGCAAAATATTGTGGTCTGTTAATCCAACTCCTGCTGTTTTTCTTGCACCACCTGTTGGGTCGGGACAAGCAACAATTCTTCGTTCTACTCCATACCTACGGATAATTTCTTCCGCAAAATCCCATGTTGTTGCACCCCCTGTCAGCATAATTTCATCAAATACATAGAGATTTCCATCGTCTTTTACTGCACATATCCCACTCATTGGATCTACGTTGAAGTCAACCCCTAAAAGGATTGGCATGATTTTTATGTCTTTTGCTATTGGCGAAATATTTGCATCGTCAAACGATACAGCCACTAGACCCGTTAAATTTTCAAAACTTGCTTCAAATTCTTGTCGAAATGTTCGTTCGTCTAATTGGGTACGAGCTGCTTCAACTTCATCTGCTGGTACGTTTCCCCCTTCTATTGTCGTAAAACTCCATCGCTGCCAATCTTCATACCCTTCGTCGCAATAACACCAAAGGTCGTAAAACCAACTGGCTGTTCCATCGGGCGTTGATATGAATAATGCCCACCCTTGTTTATCAGCTAAAGCTGGTCTTATTACTTCAAACCATACCTCTGCTGACATAAATGCTGCTTCGTCTAATACTACCCCTGATAAACTTCGCCCCCTTAATGCCATTGCATTTTCTGTCCCTTTTAATTCAATAGTGGAGTCATTTATTAATTCTATTTTTAAATCTGATTCGTTTTTTGTTTTGATCCATACCTGTGGTACCAACCGTTTTAATGTCTTCCATGCTATATCTTTTGCCATCCTATATGTTGGTGCACAATAAAAGAATGTTTCCCCTGGTTGCTTAATTGCTGCCCTTAATAATTCAACACATGATAAATATGATTTGCCAAATCTTCTCCCAGCTACTAATACTCGAAACCGTTTCTCACTATTAAATACTTCGCCTTGTGCCCACCTTAAATCTAATTGTTGCTTGTTTTTAACAGCCATACCCTAATACTAATACCTTCTGACCTTAACCCCCCTTGGACCAAATTACACTTCTACCGTTATTATCAGCTAAGAACTAACGACTTATAGCTGTGACTGATTCTTGTCTTGATGCTTTTAATGATGATTGCGCTCCACAAGAGAAGAAAAAGCGGGTCTCTAAATTTGCTCCTAACCCTATCGCTGTTATTGAAATGAGGTGCCAGCGTTTATATAAAAGACAATTAGAAGGTTTAACCCCTCGGCAATTGGTTCTTGATCATGCGGATAAAGAAGGTATTTGTCTCGCTACTGCTTGGAAAGATTGGAAAAAAGTTAACGTCTGGAATGAAGAAGATTGGCAACGTGATCGTGACAACATGATCTCACGTATTCAAAACATGAGAATTAGACTCTTTAATCAAGCTATGAAAAAAGGTCAATTGCAAACTGCTGCACAAATTCTTGACTCCATAGGAAAAGTAGTTGGAGAGTCTGTTGAAACCGTTAATATCAACGCTCCTGAACTCGCTATCAGAGTTGAACCTAAATAGCACTCTATTATTGTTAATTAACTAGTTCAGCCATAATATTGCAGGTTCCCCGCAATATTTAAAGATCCGAAAGTTTTTGTTACCTACCCCCTCGTACTTATCCTACTAAGTATCACTAACTGTGTGTGCAGTTGTTGTTACTTAGTGAGGAGAATAGGGGGGTATGTTTCAACAATTATTTGTAATTTGTTGATAATTATTATTAGATAACAATCCTTATATAATAATAATAAATAACGATCACTAAATAATAATTATTAGTAACTAGTAGAGTGCTAATCAAGTATAAGATATTCTTATATAAAATTTCCGCAAAAAAGGTTGCCAAGGGCACCTAATAGACTAATATGGTATTAGGAAAGCGACAGACCAAAAGCCACAAACACGCTTAGCCGGATTCTGTGGTCAGTCAGTCTGTAAGGCAGGAACCTCGACAACCTAATAGCTAGACCATATTGCCAAAATAAAGGCCCTGTAGGTCATTTGACGACGTCCTGAGAGATCAGGCACGTCTTTTTATGCGTTACAGCGCTGGACTAGCTAAAAACACAAATCAACCTTTTTTCTCCAATTGTTTAAATCATGTATTCAATTACTGAACGCAACACAAAGGACGAAATTCTTACTGCTGCTGCTGAGTATTCAGACACAACAGACAGGCAGATCAAAAGACTAGAGAACAGACAGGCGTGTCTTATTGCTTGTTTGGTTCTTGTATCTCTCAAGGTATTGAGCCTTGAGGTTACTAATTGGATCTTTTAGTCATGCAATACCAAACACAAACCTATCGAGGATGTGCAAAGGGTTGGATAAATGTAGGTCGTCCGAAAGATAAAGCCGATGCATTAGCGTTGGTTAAATATATCAATCGAGTACAGCACACATTCATCCATCGCATACATGTCTTACCTGTCGAATTGTTCCCGATTAAATCCGCACTACTTCATAAGAATTGATGGAATGATCGTCGGAGTTAATCCGTACGAATCAGAATTCCTCGACGACGATGAAGAAAACGCAGACGACGAAACCACAGAAGAGAGTCTTAATTGACTCTCTTTTTTTTATCCTTTTTTATCATGTTTAAATTCAGCAAAGGCAACTCTAAGTTGTCTAAAGATACATTAATTTTTGATTTGCCAGCCGGTAAATCATGCCCAGGAGCAAAAGACTGTTTAGCTTTTATTGTTCATGAATCGGGTAAACGTCATTTAGTTGATGGGCCGGAATCTTGTTTTAGATGCTTTGCTGCTAGTAATGAGGTTAGGTTCCCAGCAGTTTCTGCAAATAGGGAATCTAATTTTTTACTGGCTAAAAAGTGTTTAAGGACAGGAATGTTGGTCTACCAATTAGATCGTGCGATACATGAGCAGAAAACAAAAAAGACTAAAAAAATCAGGATTCATTCAAGCGGTGATTTTTTCAGCCTTTCCTATTTGTTGGGATGGTTGGAAGTCGCCCGAATAAATCCAGATTTAGACTTTTATTGTTATTCCAAGAGCTTACATTTTTTCGTGAAATTAGGACCGGGAGAAATTCCGCCTAATTTTTACGTTACTGCGAGCATGGGTGGCCGATTCGATCATTTAATTGAATCAGGATTCTTTCCACGTTATGCAGTTGTAGTAAATAGCGAGGCAGAAGCTGAAACAAAAGGATTTTTATTGTTAGGTCGACCTTTAGAGATTGATCACGATGACAGCCACTGTTTCGGTCCTAGTCCTTTTGCTTTATTGGTTCACGGTTCACAACCTAAAGGTTCTGAAGCTGGGAAAGCAATAAACGCACGAAAGAAAGCAGGTCTCTTTGTGGGGTATTCATCATGAGCATTACTAAAAGCCAGCAAAATTTTGCTAAAGCTTTAATGCTTGCAATTTATGCACCGAATGATGAGGCAAACGAAAGATGTGTTGCAATGGCTGAGGAATTCGGTAAAGACCTAACCGTCCGAGAAAAAGAGCTCGTTACTATGGGAATAGAAGTAGCTCTTGAGTATCTAAGGGAAAGGGACAAAAGCCGAAGGGAAGCATTAGCAAATGCAGGTTTATAGGGTAGGAACAAACCTACCCTTTTTTTTGTTTAATCTAAAGCGTCTAAATCTGCTAGTTTAGATTTAACTTTATTTTTTTCTAAAATTGCACATCTAGTTAATATTAATTTTTGGTGCAAAGGTCTGTTGTGAATGACTGAATGCACTAAAGAATCCCATTCAGCGGCTGAGAGTTCAGTGAATGAATGTAAAGGTTTTAAAGGCTGATTAATTTCTTTATCAGACAGTGGGGTGAGCATTTGAGCTGCCATTACGGGGATCTGTTCAATATAGTCTAGGGTGTGTTTTAGAGCGGCCATCTTGACAAGTTGAATGAACTGATACAATAATAGAGTATTAATCTATTAAAGGTCAAGTGCCTATGCCAAAACTTGTCCAACTAGACAAACCTTCCTCTCATAAGCGCAAACGTTCGACTCAAAAGCAACGTGCTATAAAAGTCAGAGAAGCTTCTCTACTGCTAGCTAAAGGTTTTGTAAGAGCTGACATAGTCCCTCTCCTTATGAGGAAATATGAATGCTCAAGAGCTACAGCTAACAGACTTGTTGATGCTGCTGATATTGAACGCACGAAAGAGTCCCAACTTCACTGGATAGAAGACGATCAGCCTTTATCCGTGGACGATTCACAAGCATTAATGATTGAAGCTCGTCAAATGATTGTTGAAGCTTCAACTGCTTACTGCGAAACAGGGGACACAACTCAAGCTCATACCTTTTGTCGTTTAGTTAACGCTTATGAAAAATTAGCCCGTATGGGGGGCAAATTCCATGAGACAACTGTCTCATAAAATTACTTCTTTTTTCTCATAAAACTTTTTTATCATGCAAAAACTTGTTCTTACAAATCATCAGCTATCTGACTTAGAAGTCCCACTCTCTAAAGAAGAGTGGATCTTTATACGTATTTCAGTAAAGGCTTATCAAAAAAAACTTGGTTATCCAAACAACTGTACAGAAGACGATCAAGAATTTTTTGAAACAATGAACTCAAAGCTTCAGCTCTTACAACAACTAGATACAGACAACACTCAACAATATAAGGAGCCTCAAAAATGACAAAAGAAAATCGCGACCTTAAAAAAATCCTAGAAACCCTTCAACATCATGAAGAAGTTATCTCTATTAACATTCAATCCACTTTAGATAACTCTCAAAATGCAATGGATGCATTTACTGCTATTAAAACTTGCCTTAAAAATTTAACGTCCCAACAAAACAAAGTGGATCAATCTTTCATTAAAGTTTTTGACTCTATTCATCAAACATTAAACGAGTTAGAACAAAAAATTGAAAGCAACCGTTCCCTTATTGAACTTATTCTTAAAACAAAATGACTAATCCTGTTTCTCGCTGGTATGTATCAGCAGCCAAAAGAAAAATCTTTGGCAACACCAAAAAAGAATGCCTCAATAGAGCTGCATCCTTTATTCAAGAAAGAAAAGATAAAGGACTTGGTTATTCTCTAAAACAAGAGTTTATTTATCCAAGAACTAAACGTTTCCCTATCGTTTTGATTATCTGTCGTGATTTTGATGGCTTGATTAGACAATTCAATGCTATCCGACAAGAAAATGGAATCCAAGGTCAATTAGAACTAACTGATTCTTGTGGCACTAGATCCGTTTATTGGTATCACGAGTCTTCTAAAAATTGGAACTTCTTAGATTATGAAGAAGATGCTCTCGATTTACCTCTAGAAGTCTTTCAATCTCTCAAAACTCATCTAGAAAATGAATATGGAGGCAATTTAGAAAATCATCCACATTTTCTCTTTATGAGAAGAGAAGATCCTGGTACTGGAATTATTATCCCTGAACTTGATCATCAA
>VTLG01002254.1_pt1 | contig 45525 bp, 32 predicted proteins | sample 4694571 | NCBI WGS metagenome assembly VTLG01 (sample SAMN12604809, study PRJNA352737) | marine metagenome | biome: ENVO:00000447; feature: ENVO:00000209|ENVO:00000569|ENVO:01000036; material: ENVO:00002151; isolation source: viral sequences binned using virsorter ...
TCTTTATAACTATCTCCTTCTATTTGTCTCTCATTATGTGAGTCTTTTCGAGACGAACGCCGCAAATTTTTTAACACTCACAAGACACAATCGTTCCCCCTAATTGATAACTTACGTTAAGTAATCGTGATAACTAATTGACATTTAATAAACCCTCCTATATAATAATTAAGTCCTTCAATCTTCTATCCTTTCATGTCAGTTCAAACACCGCATGTTACACGATATAGAGTTACTTTAGACTTCACAGTTAATGATACTAACTGCGTTCAACCGAGTAACTGGAATTGGAAAGAATTACTACAACTGAAAGATAACGAAAGAGTCAAAGAGGTTTATGTTGAAAACCTCGGACAAATTGCATCTCGTAAGTATAAAGGAGGAAGAAGAAAATGACTGGACAAAGTATTACATTACTGAAACAATCTTCCCCTAGTTCTGTATGCAAATTCGTTACATATTCACAAGAGGATAGTGTTAGTTTCGTCAATAGATTAATAGATCCTGATGATAAGTATGAATCTATAGAATACGAAGAATATGATATAGAATTCACAATAGATTACGATCCTTAAGTATTAATTAGTTTTCCACATTTCCACAACTGAGTAACAACATTATGAACCAAATTGAACAACTCAATGCTACACTTAACAGGGGAACATTCTCTAAGGAAGAGTTATCTTTATTGAAGTTATTAGTGTTAGAAAATCTATCTAACTATGATGACTTAAATGTTAATGAAAGTGGTAATATCTATCGTATGTTACAACAACTGATAGGTAAGATTAATTACATTCAGAGGGACAATCTATGATCGCAATGTTATTAGGAATAGACGCAACTATTCTCGTTTCGATAACACTTGGAATAGGGTTATTAGTCACACAAAGTATAAACAATTAAACGTAAGTTTTCCACATATTTGTATTACTTTGTGGAATAAGTGTTCTTTTTTAAGTATTAAATAAAAGGTTAAATAAACATACTTGTGTGTTATATCTCTTTCGTATCTTTTCGTGATAAATGTAAAGAATTATAGTCATCTTGGACTTCAATCTATCACAAAACCTCTGAAATGTCAAGGAAGTTCATATAATGTCACGGAACCAACTTATACCCACTAAGTAACACAAATTACTTGACAATCTTCGTGATCTCATGTATACTAACTCTGTAAGGGTTTATAAGGATAAGTATAAACATGGACCTGGAGGATTAGAGTTCTTATGTGAAGCAAACTGTGTAGTGACTATGTGAAGCAAACTGTAAGGAACAGTAAGAGCAGTGTGACAACTCACAAACTGTCCATTTTCTTACACAAACCCCTGAAAATCGTGTATTATAATAATGTACACAATCAAGGGATCAATCCTTATGAAACTAACACCTATTGCTGCTAATCAGAACGAAGTTTGCTTCAACAATGGTTCGCAAGTGTTCTTTAGTTATAGTACACCAGTTGCGGCATATTGCCCCACTCGTGGTTACTTAAGGACAGAAGTTCGTTATAGTGTAACAACAACTCGTCATATTAATAAGTGGTTAAGTGGAGCAAATGCAATCGAAGTTCCACAGGAAGATATTAACAATCTAGTGGATTAATCGTCCCCCTATTGTTAACACTTATTCTTCACTTATTATCATGGATTACGCTTCACTAACTCGACTTGAATTAGAGATCTTAGATACACAAAATAAGATCAAATATATCAAGTTACCTGTTAGAAACCCTCGCAAGTCTGAACTCTGGTTAACACAAACTAAAGGGATCAGAACTAACACAAATAGAGGGAAGATTAACTCTAAGTCCGCTACACTTATCTAACACAGATTACACAGGGGTTGTTGACACAATCCCTTTTTAATGTTATGATGTAAAGTGAAGCAAATCAGACAGTGATTTGTGATGTTATGTAAAGCGATCTCATGTGCGATGCTGGCTTAAAAACCGCTAACTACCCTAACCTACAACGAACCGAAATCGAGAGCTATATATTAAAAGATTTCAAAATTTTTTTCAGGTATAAAAAAGATGATCAAGGTTGATATAGAATGGCAGGATCAGTTTGGTTATTGGAAGCACTATACTACTATGCATAACGAAGCATTTGCATATAAGAGTGCCCAAGCAAGAGCAACATCTACTGGTAAGAGACATAGACTAATGAGTGAAGGGACACTACTCGATTTAATAGAACCCTAATGGACATATCTGATATAGATCTTCCTAATTATGGTATATTAAAAATAAGTCTGGATAAAAAAGACGTTGATAACCTTTATACTATAATAAAAAAATATTCCCCCAGTCATTTTCAGTGGGAAGGTAATACACTTATTAAATCGACTACTGACCAACAACAGTTTGGTTTGTTTGACGATGGTAAGTTGTTTCAGACTAATGTATTACATAAGGTATATTTGTCATATGTGGAAAAGTATGGATTACCTTTCGCTAAAACGTTCTCCACACATAAACATAAACTAACTTTCCAAAGATTTTGGTGTAATACGACTACCAAAGGTCAGTATCAAGCATTACATAACCACGATTCTATCTTTTCATTTGTAGTCTGGGTTAATATTCCTTTTGATATTGACGATGAAAGGAGTTATACTGGGGAAATGCATCCTGAGTCTGGTGATTTTATCTTTACCTATAGTGATATCACTGGCAGACAACGTGTAAAGAACATTCATCAGAGTAAATCGGATAGTGGTACTATGTTATTTTTTCCCAGTACCACTCATCATAGCGTTTACCCTTTTTATTCAACTGATAATACTCGCATTACATGTTCAGGTGACCTTTCTATAGGTAGTACTCTTATAGGTGATCCACTTATACCTCCTTTAGATACAGATTATAGTGAGTTTATGACTCATGAGAAGTTACAGTACCTTAGTCGTCTTAACTCACAGGAACTTATTGTGTCAGATCCTTTATTTGATTCACTTAATAAGGATGATTATGATAAATTGTTCAGTGTTATGTTCCAATCTTCTAGTTATCAACATACTTAAATGATTGAATACTTAGATCCCCAAAATTTCGGCGTAGTGCGCTCTAAGTTAGACTCTGATAACCTCTCTATGGTATGGGAATTGGTTAAAAGGAATAGTCCTAAGAGTGCCAAGTGGGATAATAATAGGTTATTAGACATTGAAACTCATGATAAACAGTGGCCAATACGAGATCCTGATAGAAAGTTTGAAAATAATGTACTAAGACCGTGTATTGACGCTTATATTAACCATTATGGACTACCTTGTAAGACAAAAACGACTCATACTCACGATATAGTCTTCAATAGACTGTGGTGTAGAGCTAGTACAAGACATGATTACCATAGTTTGCACGATCACAAGAGTATTTTAACCTTTATATTATGGTTAAATGTACCTGTTGATAGTAGAATAGAGAGAAATATTGAATATGGGTTCCGTCCTGATGCAGGTGAAGTCGTTTTGACCTATTCTGACATCACTGGTAGTCATAGAAAGATGCATTTTGACTTATCACCCGAAAATAATGGTCAAATGATCGTGTTTCCTAGTGATATAAATCATTGTGTATATCCTACCCAAACTACAGATGAGTATAGACTGTCTGTTGCAGGTGATATTTCCCTAAGCAGTCTTGATATACACAAAATAATCGACCCAGAATCCGATCCTAGAGTTTAATTATGCCATCACAAACATTATTTAAGTTATTTGGTGTTCCTTTTTGGCACATTAAAGCAAAAGATCACTTTAATGCTGAAGAATTGATAAAAGAAGCACATGCAATACAAGCAAGAGACAAAAAACGTATTGTTTCTAACCGTGGTGGTTGGCAAAGTGGGTTTTTAGAGAAAGAAGACTGTCCTAAAGCTTGGGAATATATCAGAAGTAACCTAGAAAGTCAGGAAGGAATACCTTTAAGACACAAAGTAGACCAAGGTTGGTTGAATATTAATAAATCAGGACACTATAACGTCGTTCATACTCATGGTGATGGTAGATTAGCATGTATTTTTTACTTAACTGATGGACATAGGAAGCTTGGAATCCTTAATACCTTATGTACTGATCAGGCTCACTTACAATGTTTGGATGAAGGAGAGTGTTTTTATCCAGTATGTGAAGCAGGAGACATTGTATTGTTCCCTTCTAAGCTACCACACTGGGTTGAATCCCATAGTGAGGAAACTGAACGCATAACTTATGCTTTTAATATCAGTTTCTTAGAGATAGGAGCTCCTGAAAACAAGAAATTACGAGAAAACGTACATGTTAGATGAGTTAAAGGAACTTATAAAAAAGGATGCGTACCGAAAGGGTGAAATAACCCTATCTTCGGGTCGAAAGAGCGATCACTATATAAATTGCAAACCTGTTATATTAAGTAGTAGAGGGTTATATTTGACATCTCAGCTATTGCTTAGTAGAATACACACAGATACAGTTGCAGGTCTTACATTAGGAGCAGATCCTTTAGTAAGTGGAGTCATTATGGCTGCACATCCTCGCAATATGAAAGCATTAATTGTTCGTAAGGAACCAAAAGGTCACGGTACTGGTGCTTGGATTGAAGGTCCTCTTCCAGAAAAGGGTACTAAGATCACTGTATTAGAAGATGTTATTACTACAGGGAGTTCATCTATTAAGGCGGTTCATAAACTGCGTGATGCAGGGTACAATGTTACTAGAGTTGTAGCTATTGTAGATCGACAAGTAGATGATGAAGCTCATTCTAGTATGACATGGGCTGGACTTACTTTACACAGTTTGTTCAAACTATCAGACATTACAGACTAACTATGTCAGTTTATAGAGATTATGAAATTAGAATCAACCTTAATGAGTTGATTGAAAAAAGAATCCCATGTTGTGATCTATTACATCCAGATCATTGCTTTTCAGCAGATCAGATATCACAGATTGCACATGACATTAATATGGATTTGGATTTACATCCAATCTACCATCAGATAGATGAACATATCATGAGGTATGTTACTGCTGCTGGTATCGATAACTCAGAACACTGGGTTGAAAAGAAATTACCTGATTTGAATGATTAATTATGTCTGCAATGTATAATGACATCGTTATTAAATTTAATTTAAATGAATTGGTGTCTATCAGATCTAAAGTCCTTAAGTTGGAAATGACAGAGGATGATATAGATGAAGTGGCTATTGATGCACGAATTCGTTTAACATGGGATACCATGTACGGTATGATTGATGATCTCATACTTGAGTATATGGATCAACCCAATCCAAACAAACCCAACTACGGTGAAAGGAGTATTGAAACCATTGAGATAACAATGGAGAAAGAAAGAAAGGAAAAAGAGAAAAAAGAGAAAGAGTTTAAGAAGAACTTTGATATGGTTAAGTTGGAAGGAGGGTCTTGGACTATTGATGTACCTGTTAGAAAGAAAACATGAAAACATACCATATCTACTTAAAGGATCGTTGTCTGTTCAAGAACTTGGACGAAGATGAGTTTAAAGTAATATGGGGAAGACTATATCATTCCTATTGGGACGATATAACTTTCTCAGAAGTAATTGAGAAAGATTTAGAACAATACGAAGAGGCTAGTTTTTAATGAAAGAACAGGTATTTCAGTCAGGGGAATATACTAATTTCCCCAATCTGGGTATTGGTATCTTCAAGTTAGGTAATGAAGTTATCGATAAAATACAATCGACTGTTGATAAGTATAAACCAACAGGATTGAATGTAGATCCTAATGGTGGAATAAAAGAACATAACCAACAGTGGTTACTATATGATGATGAACACTGGTTTGCTAATACTATACTAACCCCATGTGTTCAGGGTTATCTGGATAACTTTGGGTTACCAACAAATAACAGATTTACTCACCAACATGAGTTATCTTTTCAACGTTGGTGGGCAAATGAGTCTTATGATACACAATATCAGGCTTTACATAATCATGACTCTGTATTTTCATTTGTTATATGGTTAGAGATACCCTTTAATGCAGATGAAGAACAATCAATTAAAGGTACATTCCATCCAGAGGCTGGGGATTATGTACTAACTTACACAGATATTATAGGCAGAGTAAGAAAGGTTAATAAGAAATTAACTAAGGAAGATGTGGGGACTATGTTTTTATTTCCTAGTGATTTGTATCATGTTGTCTATCCTCATTTTTTAACGAAAAATCGGCGCCGAAGCGTCGCTGGAGATCTTTCATTTAATAGTTTGAAGTTAGCTTCACAAGGACCTAATTATTCATCAGCTTTAGGGCCAACAAACACTCAAGAAGACTGTGTTAAAGAGGGATCTGAAGGAAGAAAGTTGGAAACTCTTAAAATGCCAAATTATACTGGAGATTATTAATTGAAATCTCTACGACCACAAGACTTTTCTAGTCAGTATCCACAATTTCCAACTAAAGTAACTGATTTAGTCAAAACATATAACATTATACCCGATAAGAGGGTTGATGAAATGTTGTCGTGGTTTCATGAGGTAGAAGATCGTCATATTGATGGTTCTGTTTCCCAAAAAAATAAGAATGAAAGTCAAGATGCACCAATTGAAGAAAATGACGTAAATTTTGACAATAAAGTAGCTAGAGAAGTCACTCCTACACCTAATGATGAGATTTTTAAATGGATTTCTGAGATAATTAATGAAACATATGGAAGATATCTTCATGAGTGCCCAGGTCCAGTGGAAGATTTGGTATTTCAGAACTATTCAGTCCGAGTTTATCATCCAAATGAAGGAAAATTCACATATCATTTCGATCAATACGCTGGAGGAGCGGTTACTAGATTATTTGCTGTTATAATGTACCTTAATGATGTGGAAGAGGGTGGTGAAACCGAATTTCCCAATCATAGACTAGCGTGCAAGTGTGAAAAAGGTAAGGTTTTGATTTTTCCTTGTAATTATTTGTTTCCACATCAAGGAAATATGCCCATTTCCAATCCAAAGTACATTGCTACGGGATTTATTAACTGGAGTGGATCTCATTAATTTATTAAATTCTTAATTTTATAGATACTTGATGATATCGCATCGAGTATATGAATATTGAACAACTGGAGGAGCTCGATTCCTATAATTTAGATTTAATAGTCGAATCCCTTCAATATAGACTAGAAAATGATACAAATTTGATGTATCATCCCGATATAAAATCGGATTTAGAAGATATGTTAGCTATTATGGAAGATGAATACTTATAACGTCTATATTGCTGATAAAGTAATAATGGAAGAGGTCGAAGAACGGGATCTAAAGCACAAATTAGAGTTTCTTCGAGCTTATTTTACACATTACCCTGATGATGAACTTCGTCATGAAGAGATAAAAGTAATCAAGAATAAGAAGGATATATAATTAAAACTATTGCCAATTTTGAATTGACGTAGTATAATATCATTGTAACTTTGCAAACGTTATGGCTAAAGGATTTACAGTTAAGGCAAATGCGCCCAAAACTAAAAAAGTTGAGGACGATTTTGATCTGGCTGCAGCAAAAGAGATACTAAAAGGAAAAAGTGTCGTTTTTTGTTTGCCAGGTAGAGGAGTCTCATATATTTTCCTTAAGGCTTTCGTACAACTATGTTTTGACCTAGTTCAGAATGGATCTTCGATTCAAATATCGCAAGATTATTCATCTATGGTCAATTTCGCTCGTTGTAAGTGCCTTGGGGCTAATGTACTAAGAGGACCAGACCAAATTCCTTGGGATGGAAAACTTAAGTACGATTATCAGTTGTGGATTGACTCAGATATAGTATTCGATACAGAGAAGTTCTATCGTCTCGTATGGATGCAGAAGGATATCGCAGCAGGTTGGTATTGCACCGAAGATGGAAAGACAACTTCAGTTGCTCATTGGTTAGAAGAGGAAGACTTCGCTAAGAATGGTGGAGTTATGAATCATGAGACTATTGAGTCCATTTCTCGTCGTCGTAAGCCATTCACCGTAGATTACACTGGATTTGGTTGGTTATTGATCAAGAAAGGTGTATTTGAGAACGAACAGATGAAGTATCCTTGGTTTGCTCCTAAGATGCAAGTCTTTGATTCTGGTGAAGTTCAGGATATGTGTGGAGAAGACGTTAGTTTCTGTCTCGATGCAAAAGAAGCTGGATATGAGATCTGGTGTGATCCAAAGATTCGTGTAGGACACGAGAAAACACGAGTTATATAATATGACTGATACTTTGTGGAAGATTGTTGAACTTGGGACTAATGGCTGGTATGTCATTGATCCCAAGGTAGATCAGAACTTAACAAAAGAGCAAGCGGAAAAAAGACTTGAACATTATATTGGTGAAGGTTATTCTCCGCAAAGATTGAAAGCTAAACATCAAAATGACAATCGTATTGATAAATAGGTTATGGCAGTAAGAAAAATGTCAAAAGATGGATCGCCCATAGGTGCGATTCAAAAAAAGACAAGACAGGGACAGGGTAACAACTCTAAATACTCTGCAACTAGTCGAAATCACAAAAGAAAACCCTACAGAGGACAAGGTTAATGGCAGATTCAGATCCAACAAAGGCACCACATAACGTCAATACAGTTGGCGGTGGAAGTGGAAAGACAGTGGGACAATATGATGTCTCTGCACAAGCACGTAAAAAGTCTGCTGCAATCAACAATAACTCTCAATCACCATTGGCAGCAGGGTAGAAAAAAACAATCGAATAACCTTAAGCACTTGGGTAAATACCTAAGTGCTTTTTTTATGCGATAAATAAGATATAATAATGGAATTTGGTATGGAAACTAAAAACGAAGACAATTTACTGCGTGAAGTTGTTGGAGATGATGCCAATGATGCTAAAAGAAAGCAAAAATTGGAAGAAAGTGACCTAGATACACATAAGTGTCCTGAACCAGAATGGCTCTAATAGACCGATCAAAAAACGCATCTCAAGTTTTTAAGGATGTTGCTTTATCATTTGTTAAACATCCAGTTACGAATGATATTGGTATTTTTTCTAATGAAGATGCCATACGAAGATCTGTCATGAATCTTGTCAGAACTCGTTTCGGTGAAAGATTTTATAATGATTTGATTGGAACACAGGTTGAGTCTTCTTTGTTTGAATTAAATACAGTTTTTGATCAGGAGAGTATTCAAGACGATATACTTCTTTTACTTGAAAACTTTGAACCAAGGGTAAGTAATGTTAGGTGTAGAGTTTCTTTTCCACCTGATACAAATGAATTAAATGTTGAAATTCGATATGATGTGACTGGTTTGTCTTTGCCTACTCAAAATATAGAATTTGTCCTTCAATCTACTAGACTATAATGGCGTTTAATCAGTTTACTAACCTAGACTTTGCTGATCTTAGGGCACAAATTAAAGATTATCTGAGAACTAATAGTAATTTCACAGATTTTGACTTTGAAGGATCAAACTTCTCTGTTCTGATTGATCTATTAGCATATAACTCATATATTACTGCTTATAACACCAATATGGCAGTTAATGAGTGTTTTCTTGATAGTGCAACTCTAAGAGAGAATGTTGTTTCACTTGCAAGAAATATTGGTTATGTACCAAGGTCAAGTAGGTCTGCTTCTGCTACGGTTAATTTTAGTGTTGATCTAGGGACAAATGATACTAGGGTTGTAATATTAAAAGCTGGACAAGTCGCATTAGGTAATCAACAAGGTGGTCAATATATATTTTCAATTCCAGATGATTTCGTTGCCACTGTAGATGACAATAATGTTGCTCTTTTCGATAACTTAACACTCTATGAAGGTGTATATCTAACAAAAACCTTCACAATTGACTATTCTCAACCAAATCAAAGATTTATTCTTCCAAACTCGAATATTGATACTACTTCTATTCGTGTTACGGTAAAATCAACAACAAATGAGATTTATGCTTTATATGACAATATTCTAAGAGTAGATTCTACTTCCAAATTGTTCCTCATTCAGGAAATTGAAGATGAACAGTATGAGATACTCTTTGGTGATGGAATTTTAGGTAAAAAGCCACCAGCTGGTGCAAGAGTTAGTGTCAGTTATATTGTAACTAACGGACCTCTTGCTAATGGTGCTGCTAACTTCTCTTTCATTGGTATTTTGAAAGATGATACCGATGCAACTCTTACAAGTGGTATTTCTTTACTTACAACTACATCTAGTGCTTCAAATGGTGATAATGTAGAAGATATCAGTTCTATCAAATACCTGGCACCCCGTATATACGCTGCACAGTATCGTGCAGTAACGGCAAACGACTATAAGGGTATAATTCCATATGTTTATCCTAACGTCGAGTCTGTAACCGCCTATGGGGGTGAGGAGTTGGATCCACCTGAGTATGGAAAGGTATTCATATCGATTAAACCAAGAAATGGTTCATTCCTATCTCAGATTACTAAAGATAGTATCTCTACACAATTGAAACAATATTCTATTGCTGGAATTAAACCAGAGATTATAGACCTTAAGTATCTTTATGTTGAAGTTGATTCATCTGTTTATTACAACACTAACGCAATATCTAATGTAACTGATTTGAGGACATCTGTAGTTAAGACATTAACTTCATATGCACAATCAACAGATATCAATGCTTTTGGTGGAAGGTTCAAATATAGTAAAGTTGTTGGTTTGATTGATGACTCTGCTAGGGGTGTTACTTCTAACATTACTAAAGTTAAGATGAGAAGGGATATCATTCCAGAAATCAATACATTTGCTACATACGAACTTTGTTATGGAAATGCTTTCTATCAACAGTGTGATGGTTATGGTATTAAATCTACAGGATTTACCGTAAGTAATATTAATGGAACTGTTTATCTTGGAGATGTTCCTATATCTGGAACTACAACTGGAAGATTAGTATTTTTCAAACTTGAAAACAATCTACCTCTCATTGTTAAAAATGATGCTGGAACAATAGATTACACAAAAGGAGAGATCATTTTGGATGTGGTAAATATAACAGGTACTTCATTGGCAAATGGAACAATTCAGATAGAAGGAATTCCTCAATCCAATGATGTTATTGCATTGAAAGATTTGTATTTACAACTAGACGTTCAACATAGTGAGGTCTCTGCTATTCCTGACGTTGTTTCATCTGGTGAAAACACATCTGCTACATCATACGTCACTACATCCAGCTACACAACTGGCTCAGTCTATACAAGATAAATGACGGATATTAAAAAGGTAAAAATCTCTCATATTATTGAGTCGCAGATTCCTGAATTTTTGAATCAGGAGTCACCCCTCTTTAAGGAGTTCCTTAACGTCTATTATCAATCACAGGAACACCAATCTGGTGTTGTTGATTTAGCTAGCAATCTTGTTGATTATAGAAAGATAAGTGCATTTAATAATGAAACCCTAGTGCCTGCAACGGTTTTGACGGCTGATATTCTTGCTGGTGAGGGTACAATAACTGTAACTTCCACTGCTGGTTGGCCAACTTCATATGGTCTTTTAAAGATTGATAATGAGATTATTACATATACCTCAAAAACCGAAACACAATTTTTAGACTGTGCTAGGGGATTTAGTGGTATTGACCAGATATCAAGAGAAGATGCATCTGAATTTTTAAGTTTTCAGGAGACAGAAGCTGATAAACATCTAGCTACTACTCCAGTACAAAATTTAAGTAACTTATTCCTACAAACATTCTTTACTAAGTTTAAGACTGAGTTCCTTCCTGGCTTTGAAAATAGAACTTTTACTACTGGAACATCAATTAGTAATGTTCTAACAAGGGCAAAAGACTTTTATATGTCTAAGGGAACTGATGCATCATATCAGATTCTCTTTAAATTACTTTATGGTGAAGAGATTGAACTGATTAAACCAATCGATCAGACTATTTCTGCATCATCCAACGTATATTTTCAGACAAAACACTTACTTGTAGAAAATCTTTTTGGTGGAGAACCATTAAATGCAGTTGGTAATTTCTTATACCAAGATATACCTGGCATTGGAACTGCAAGTGCTTCGATTTATAATGTAGAATATAGACCTGTTGGTTCTAAAGACTTTTATGAATTGTCTCTAGACTCTACTTCTTTTGACGGATCTTTCCAGATTCCAGGCAAAACTAAAACTCTTGAAGCAACTAAAGAAGATTCTACTTCAATTGTTGTTGACTCTACAGTTGGGTTTGGTAAAACTGGTAATCTTCTAATTAAACCAACAGAAGATTCTAACTTCCTTACTGTATCATATAAAGATAAAACAGTTAATCAGTTTCTTGGTGTAACTGGTGTATCTACTGATTTAAATTTCGCTGCAGATATATTTCAAAATAAGTTAGCATATGCATATTCTGGTATAGGTCAAACTGCTTTATTGCAATTTAGACTTGTAAATGTGATCGATACCGTTGATACTACCGACACATCAAATATGATGGTTGGAGATTCAATGAAATTGAACTCCTTCGGTGAAGATTTGGGAGATGATCCAAAATTTAATAATTGGATCTATAATATTCCCTCTACTCATTCAATTTCATCATTTAGTCAGGTAAACATCAATACTTATAGAATTGTACTATTTGATGCCATCGTTTTCTATGTTGATGAGGAATTAACTCTATCAGATCAGTTTGGAAATTCTATATCTGTTATTGTTAAAGATATTGAGTATGGAGCAACAAATATACAAAAGAAATTCTCAAACACTGTTGTAGTTCAGGTATCTTCAGCTCCTCCTGCTTCTCCAACAAAAATTCAAAAGAAGGTTATAAAAGCTTCTCATAATTCTAATTATTTTTCTGGTGTTGATGATTTCCCAGTAGGTATCCAGAATACTTATTTGGATAAAGATGAGAGATATAATTATGTTGCTTCTTCTGGATTACCAAACTACCCCATTTTTGCTACAGATAATAAAGTTTGGGTTAAGTCTGATACTATAGAAGCACTAGATGGTGGAACTCCAATTTTAGGTGGTGGATACACATATACGATAAAATCTATTGACCCACAATCTAATACTGCTTTTAAACACAATTATGTAACTGGAGATAAGATATATTGGGATAATACTACTTTAAGTGGAATTCAAACTGGTATTTACTTTGTTACCAGTGTAAATCAGACCGAGTTTAGACTTTCATATAGTGGTTCTGATGTATTTGCTAAAAAGTATATTGCTTTAAAGACAAATACTACAGGACAGTACATATACAAGTCTGGTTGGGAAAATAAAACACTTAAAAACCAAAAGATTTTACGTAAATTTCCATATGTAAAAGAAAGGAATTATTTTGATGATCCAAACAAAAGAGATATTGATAATAGACCTATAGCACTGTTGGGTAATGGTGTTGAATTATTTCCACCGACTGTTCTTGATGAACAAATATTCTATGGAGATATTTCTAATATTGACGTAACCGATTCTGGTGAAGATTATGATGTTCTTAATGGACCTCCATTAATTATTAATGACAATCAGGGTTCTGGTGCTTCTGCTCATGCTAATGTAACAGGATCATTTAGAGAGGTTAAACTAGTAACGCCTGGAATAGGATATCAAGAAAAACCAAAGATATCTGTTACTGGTGGTAATGGTACTGGTGCTGTTTTGGAATCTAACTTTGTTAGAGGAAGAATTCAAAATAACTTTAAAGCAGACGGTTCATCAGTTAATACTACATCAGATACAATTGATTTTGAAACTAGACATAATTTTGAACTAGGAGAAGCTGTTGTATATGATGCAAGAGGAAATACTCCAGTTGGTAATATTGTAAGTGGTTCAACTTATTATGCTTTTCCAGTTAGTGATTTAATAATTAAATTACACACAACTCCAGAAGATGCTGTTTCTGGAATTAATACTGTTAATTTGGGATCTGTTAGTTTTGGTTTCCATAGATTAACAACACTTGAAGCAAAAAATACAATTACTAAAATCTATGTAAAAGAGCCTGGAGATGGTTATTCTAATAAAAAGGTTGTTGTGCCTGGAAGACCAGTTAATGGTGATACACAGTCGGGTATAAGTACCTCTGATGATTATATTTTTGCACCTAATCATAATTTTGAGAGTGGAGAAATAGTAAATTATAGTTCTACTGGAACTGTTATTAATGGACTATCCACAACTACCAATTATGCTGTTGGTAAATTAGATAGTAATAGATTTAAATTATATGATGTTGGTATTGGTACTCAAAAAACTCCCGAAAATTATGATAGAAAGAGAAATGTAACTCTCCGTGGAATAGGTGTTGGTGAAAAACATACCATTTCATATCCACCTATTGTTGTTTCTGTTGAAACATTATCTGCGATAGGATCTACTACAATTATTCAACCCACAATAAGTCCAAGGGTACTTGGAAATATTGAAAGTGTTTATTTGGAAGAAGGTGGTACTGGATATGGTTGCACTAACATTTTAGACTTCCATAGAAGACCTGAAATTGGTATATCTACAGTTACTACACCAGCTTTGCTAAAACCAATTATTATTGATGGTTCTATTGTAGATGTTCAAATACTTGCTTCTGGTTTAGGATTTAGAAAGGATTCGGACATAATTGTATACAGTCCTACAGGTAGTTTTGCTGATATTCAACCAGTTATCACTAATAATAAAATAACAGGTGTTCAAATACTTGATGGTGGAGTTGGATATGCAATAAGTGAGACTACATTAACTTTAAGGAATAGAGGTATTGGTGCTAAGTTTATTGGTGATGTGCATGAATGGAAGATCAATCAGGTAACTAAAAATGAGGATATTATTAGTGATGAAGATTCACTTCTAACAAAACCAAGTAATAACCCAGAGTTTCAACTTCAAACAGTATCAATGTATCCACCCAAGAAGTTGAGATATCAACTTGGTGATAATATTGATTCTGGTAATTTAGAACAAAGTGCAAATCCACAACACTCTCCTATATTGGGTTATGCTTATGATGGTAATCCAATATATGGTCCTTATGGTTTTGAGAGTCCTACTGGTGGTAGTGTTATAAGACTAACAACTAGTTACATAGTTGATACTACATCTAAATTTGGTCTTAGACCGCCTGGATATTCTTTGGGTTATTTTATTGATGACTTTAAGTTTGATAATTCTGGAGATCTTGATGAGTATGGTGGAAGGTATTGTATAACTCCACAATACCCAGATGGAACATATGCATACTTCTACAGTATTGATGTTGATTCGAGTGGAGTTGCTGAACCTAAGTATCCATACATTATGGGTACAAAATTTAAGGATCTTCCAATTGAAGATAACTTCATCACATTTTTCAATCAGGATAATCCTGTAATAGAAAATGAATTAACAAGAAATATTGGTCCATATTATCTTTCATATGGAAACTCGGATTATGATCTTATTGACAAAATAAGTGATAATTACAAACAAAGATTTAACGTAACAAAGACTAAAACTTCTGGTATATCTTCAGTAACTATTTTTGCTAGAGGAACCGATTATAAAGTTAATGATAGTCTTACATTAGATAATACTGGTACAGATGGTACAGGAACAAATATTGTTGTTTCTGAAGTATTGGGTTCTGAAGTTAATACCGTACAAATTGGAGTATCTACTTTTCCAGAAACAACTCTTTTATTACAAGAAGGAAGAATTGTTGGTATAACAACAGTTCCACATGAAATTGCTAATGGTGAAACAATATACCTTTCTGGAATATCAACAACACAATTTACTCCGTTTAATGGACTTCAACAGGTAAAAGTTATTACTAGGTCTGTTGGATTGGCTACTGATCTTGCAAATGTAGGTACTACTGGGGTTACCACTTATATTAGTGTAACTGATACCTTTGGATTTGATCAAGATGATGTTATTGGTATAGGAACTGAATCAATGAGAGTTATAGGTATTGATGAACAATACTCTAGACTTCTTGTTAAGAGAGAGTTCTATGTTGGTATGGCTGCAACACATAGAGCTGGAACTGATAATGTTATTTTAAAACCCACTAAGTTCTCCTTTGAAGTAGGTAATGAGGATATTACATACCTATCACAAAAGAATTATTACACATATTTTGATCCAAAAAATTCTGTTGGTGTTGGATCTACTGGATCCCATTATGATATAATCTCCACTGGATTGAATACTAGTGGAAACTATTCAATAGAGAATAGATTTGTTCCTGAAAAATCCATTTATATGCCTAATGGACATGTTTATACAACAGGTCAGGAATTAACTTATGATGTTGGATATGCTGGAACTGGACTTGTTTGGACTAAAACATCTGTTGGAGCAACAACTGGTATAGGAACAGTAATTTTAGAAACAGGATCTACTGTTTATGCTGTAAATCTTGGTAGAGATCGTATTGGATTATCTACTGTTGGATTCCCCACTGCTGCTGATGCGGTATATTTCTATAATCTTGCAAACAATATTGGATTTGGACATTCACTTCTTACTAATTTCCCTAAAGTTACTTCTACAATAGAAAGATATTATGGACTGATAACCACTAAAACTAATCACAATTTGACTAGTGGTGATGTAATTACTATTGATGCAATACCTGTTGCAACAGAAACAGTTTCTTTAAGGTATGATCCAGTACTTGCTAAAATAACTACTGAAAAAGTATCTTTCGATAATAATGATTTTAGTTCAGATTTAACTCAAATTGCAATTAATAATCCATCATTCCAGAGTGGTGATAAAGTTGTATATTATTCAGGTGGAAATGCTATAAATGGACTAATTGATAATGAAACATATTTTGTTTTAAGGGAAGATGTTAGTTCAATAAAATTATGCAAACATAGAAAAGATGTAGATAATGCTACGACAGTTAATATTACAAGTGTTGCAGTTGGTTCATACCATATTGCTAAGATTAATCCAGCACTTAATTTCACTACTGGTAATATTATTACTTTTGATGTTTCCGATCAGACTCTTCTTGATATGAGATTGGACTTCTTTGAAGATATTAATTTTGTTAATAGATTAGATGTAGATGGTGATGCTGATACTGGATTTAATGTAAGTCGAAGTGGTATTCCTGGCACTCCTAATGCTACTGTTAGTCTTAGATCAAGTACTAATTATCCAAGAAAGAGTTATTATAATTTAACTCCTGTTGTTCCTTCTGATGACAGAAAATTATATGGTATATCTGATACTGAAGTTACTGGTAGAAATAACATAACTTTCGATAAGATTGTTATTAAGGCAGAACATAGTATTCTTAGAAAGAGTGATAAGGAATTTACATTCAACTTAAAGTCTAAACCAACAGAACCTCAGATGTATGTTTCTAGGGTTGGTGTTAGTACAATAACTTATAGAACTGACTCTCCTACAGCTAGAGGACCAATTGCTAAAACTAAGGTCAATTTCCCTGGCAAAGGATATAGGGTATTGCCTAAAGTTATTGGTTTTGCTAGTACTCAAGGTAAGGACGGTATAGTTAAAGTATCTTCTCCAGAAATAGGTGAAATCGATAATCTTGAAAGAGTAAAGGATGGATTTGATTATCCAACTGATCCAACTTTATTACCATTCCTAAGCGTCCCTGCAATTGTAGATATTAATGGAATTGCAAGGATTGACGAAGTTGGTGTAACAACAGGGGGTAAGAATTACACTCAACCACCAACTCTTACTGTTCGTGGTAATGATAATGTTAAGATTGCTGCTCATGTTATTGGTGGATCTGTTGATAGAGTAGAAGTTATTGAAAATGCTTATGAATTTAATGAACCATTGAGTATCATTACTACTAAGAACTCTAATGGTTATGATATTGATAATATTACACATTCTGGTACTGATGTAACTGTAGAACTTCTTCTTGATCCACAATTCAACAAACCAGTAACAACTGGGTATGCTTCTACTATTATCTCATTCCCATTTGCTATTGGAGACTCTGTTTTTGTTGAAGGATGTAGAATAACACCAGATTCAATAACACAGGGAGAAGGTAACTTTAATTCCGCAGATTATGACTATGGTTTCTTCTCAGTAACAGGTGTTAATACTACAAATTATACTATTACTTACAGTATGGCTGATGTTGCAGGTATTTCAACTGTAACTCTTGGTAAATATGATGATGACTTTACTCTAGGTTCTATCGTCAATTACAAAGACATGGCTGTCTTTGATATGAAGTTGATTGATGATGGAAAGTATGTTTCTGGTGAAAGAGTAACTTCTACTAAGTTTGAAGGTTATGTTGCAGAAAATGGTTGGAATCCAAGATTAAATCAGTTAAGACTTAGAGATACAATAGGAACACTTAAAGCAGGTGATACCTTAACTGGTGAAGTATCCGAATTGCAAGGAAATGTCAGAGACGTAACCAAATTTAAGGTTAAGACTAAACTTGGAGTTACTAGAAATAAAGTATCCAAGAACGATATGAATTTTGGTATTCTTAACGATTTCAGTCAAAGAGTATCAGATAACTTCTATTATCAGAAGTTCTCATATTCAATTAAGAGTGATCTTCCTTACAATCAGTGGAAAGAATCTGTAAGATCTATTCTACATCCATCTGGATTCCTTGAATTCTCAGATTTAAGAATTATCAGTAATCCTAAGAAGGATGCAGATGCATTGAATTTAGTAAGTGTTGGAATTGCAAAATCCAACAATATGAAGGTTAAACCAGCAGATCAAAAAATTGATCTCATAATCAATATTGATAATGATGTATTCTTAGGTAATAAACAGAACTTCTGTATGGTAACTGAGGATGACGCTTTACCAGATGGATCTGTACAAAGAATATTTTTCCCAGAAGGAAGACCAATTAAGAGTTATATTCTTAATAAGACTAATAAAGTTCTTAAGTTAGATGATATTTCTCAAGGATTTAATGGTGCTCACGATAGAACTGGTACTTTACAAGGAAATACTGTATTTGATTTGAAATCTGATAATAAACCAGTATTTAAAGTATCATATGGTGCTTCAGATTCCAGTGTTGTTAATTTAACTAATAATGCACTTAGTATTCAAGGACATAATTTCCAATCTGGTCAAGAGTTAATTCTTGACAAACAGGGTGGAGATGGTATTGGTATTGGTACTACATCTCACGCAACAGGGACTAAGGACATTGTTATGTCTGTTGTTACCTCTGGTACTGGATCTAGTGCCATGTATGAGAATGGTTATAACGTTCAAATCCCAGGCCCTGTAACTGGTGTTGCTGTTACTTCAAATCCAATAGTTGTCTATAGATGGTATGGATTTGGTAGTCCTGATGGCGGTTTGCCTGGAATTACTACTGGAAATGGTACTGGAGCAAGATTCCAAGTTAAATTTGATTATGATCAAACAAGTGGTGTTGCAATATCCACTGCTGTTGTATTGATTAAAGGTGGTACTGGATATGATGTTGGTGATACTGTAAGTATTGCTGGAACACATCTAGGTGGTGCAAATCCAGCAAATAATCTTACATTCCCAGTTACTGCCGTTACGGGAACAAGGACTGGTATTTTAACAACATATTATAACCTACCATCTACCAATAATGGATCTGGTAGTGGTGCAACATTTGATGTTACTAGAGATGCTAATTTGGACGTAACTGGTGTAAATGTTGTTCAAGGTGGAACTGGATATGCAGTTACCAATAGAATTTCTATTGCTGGAACATATATTGGAGGTGCTACACCTGCGGATGATTTGTATATGACTCCAATTGAACTTGGTACTACAGTAATGCCTGACACGGTATTTGCACAGAAGATTGATGATGTGACATTTAGATTATCTGGATTATCAACTTCATTACCAATGGACTTTACGGGATTTGGTACTGGAACACATGTTCTTAAGTATGCTGATCCTAAGTTGAATGCTATTATTATGATTGATAATATTATTCAGACTCCAATTAAGAATAAAAAACTTACTGTTGGAGTTGGATCTCAAGTATCTGCTACTGATCAGGGTATTGTTATTTCTAGTGGAATTAGTTCCTTATCAAGAAATGATGTTATTCAAATTGATGATGAATTGATGAAGGTAAAATCAATTGGTGATACTTCATTCGTTAAGGCGAGATATGCAAATGCATTGAAAGAAGTTGATAATAATTTCTATTACGATACCAATAGATTTAATTCAACGGTTACTCGTATGGGAACAACATTAGCATCTCATGATGACAACCCTCCATATTAACTATAAATAAAGAAAAACCACTTGTAAGTAATGGCTAGGCAAGGTATAAACACTGGTTCGGCGCCCAATGATGGGACAGGGGATACCCTGTTAGCTGGAACATTGAAAATTAATTCCAACTTTGAAGAAGTATATTCTGTCTTTGGAGATGGAGCAAACTTAATCAGTTTTGTATCTTATGCTAATACCGCTGGATACTCTACAAATTGTGGTATTGCAACGACTTCCACATACGCAGGGACTGCTGGAAACGTAGATAATTCAATCAATATTAATACTACGGGTGTTATAACCTCTAGTTATTCTGACGTTGGTAAAATTACAATACAACAGCCTGGTGCAATTGCTGATGGTCCTATAGAGATTGGTTATGCTACAACCATGTTTAGGATTAGATCCGATGGTATGGTGGGCATAGGAACTTCACTTCCCACATCTCAATTACAAGTTGCTTCATATTCTAACGAAAAACCAACAATATGGGCTATTACAAAGGGTAATGCACATGGTATTCAAGTTTCATCTAATGAGTTAGCTACACCATCAGAAAGTTTTGTTGTTACTGCTGGAGCATATTGTGGTATAGGATCTACAGCTCCCTCATCCAGATTGGATGTTAGGGGTGATGTACAAATCAACGGTATTAGTACTTTTAGTGGTACATCTCACTTAGATGGAGATATTACTGAAAAAGTAGTAGGTAAATGGACAGATGGGCTAACAGCTGTTGGTGGCACTTTAACTATAGACGTTTCTCAAGGGTCTGTTCTTCTTGGTGGTCTAACAACATCAGTTATAACTTGGGATTTCACGAATGTAACTGCGTTAAATAGTAAGGCTACTACGATTACTTTGATTAACAACGCAGGGGTTGGTGCTACTTATGGTGATGCAGTTAAAGTGAATAGTATTCCTGTTGCTGGTGGTATTCATTGGGTTGGTGGAAATCCGCCTCCTTCGACGAGTAACGATGATATTCTAACGTTTAGTATTATACGAGATAGTACTGGATCTGCAAGAGTATATTGCAGTAGTTCTCTTAACATTCTTTGATAGGACGTAATAAATGCCAAGGACTACGCCTGGATCTGGAGCTCTCTTAAGGCCTTATTTTAATTCCGATTACGGAATAGAAAAAATTGAGGTGCTGGATGGTGGTGTTGGATACGCCAAGACTGATCCTCCAAAAATCGAAATAGACGGTACAATGACACCTGTAACGGAAGGTGTGTTTTATCCTGCCATTTCTGGTGTTGGTACTATTGCAGAAATTGTAATATTTAAAAGTGGTTTAGGATATTATCCAGTTTTTAGTACTACAACTGCTTCTGATGTTGTTGTTGAACGTGGAGCTTTTGGTTCAATAGCGACTAGTCATACTGTAGGAACTGGAAACTCTGTATATACTGGAGATTATAATATTGTTGAAGATAAGATATATTTCACAGATGCACCATATGGAAAAGCTGGTCCTACTGGATTGGAAACTGGATCTACATTTGCTGGAAGATTGTTCTCCAGAAAAATGGATCCTTACGATGAGAAAGATAAGAATGTAATATTAGATGACCTTTCTCTTGAATTTACGGGTGTTGCTGGAACACAGTTTAACTTAACAGAAAATTTAGGTATAGTAACAGCACTGTATAATGATGTCAATACTGGTGTTGATATTAATAATAATCCTTTTGTACTAATAAACAATGTTGTACAAACGCCTGGTGCTGATTTTGAGGTTGTTAATACTTCAGAAAACAAGATTAATTTCTTAAGTGGAGTACCTAGAGCGGGAAGAATTGTAAAAGTAGGTCTTCAAACTGGTTCTGGATACTATTATCCATTAAAAGCATCTGGTAGAGTTGGTGTTGGTACAACTGGTTCCATAGAATTCACTAAAGTTACAGGTAAGGGACAGGCATATAGAGCAATTCCTGAGATTAGAGTTAGATCATCTCAGGGTTATGGAGCAAGTGTAACTGCTTTATTAGGTACTAATGCTGGTACTACTGTTGGTATTACTACAGCGGTTTATAATCAAATAACAGGAATTGCTACATTTACAACTGCTGCAGCTCATGGATTTGATATAGATGATAGAATAAGAATTACTGGAGCTGGATTTACCTTTACTCCATTGTCTGCTACTAGAAATATTTCTTACTTTGGATATGATTATCTAACTGGTATTGCAAGTATAAGGGCAACTGGTGGTCATTATATTGGAACAGATACTAACCAATCAAGAAGTGTTATAGTTGCTGGTGTTGATATAACCAATGGTATTACCACATATAGGTTTAGAGAGGATGCTTATCCGATTGTAAGTAATGATAATGCAAATGAAGTAAAAGTAATGGCTGGTCCTTCAACAATGCCATTGACATACGTTGCTGGTGGTACAGTTAGAGCTGGTGTTGATACTTCTATTCTTGAAGGTAAGAATGTAGTTGGATTTGATGTTCTTGGAGTAACTACCAATACCTTTAAGTGTTTTGTTGGTCTTTCTAGTTTTGGACTTAATTATGTAACTGGTGGTGTAGTAGAGAGAACAGAAGCTGGTATTATTACAGCATTTTCTATTACTGATGGAGGAACTGGATATTATACACCAAAAACAATCGCATATTTGGATGGAACTCCTTCAGATGGAATTACAACAATTACTGCTCATGGTGATGAACTTGGGATAAGTACTTCAATTGCAAATGTTTGGTATAACCCATCCACAGGTATTGCTACAATACAAGCTCAATATGCACATGGATTAACAGTCAATAATGCAGTTAGATTAGCTGGTATTGCATTTAGTACTCCTATTGGAGATATTACATTCCCAAGTGATGCAAGAAAAGTTTTTGGTGTAACAAAGGTTGAAAATAACATCAATTTCCAAGTGAATATTGGTGCTGGAATGACAACTCTTGGAATACATACTCACCAACAAGGTATTGGTTCTTATGTTCCATTAGAGGGTCATGGATTAATAACTAATGACTTTATTGAACCAACAGGAACTGCGGTTACATTTGGAAGTAGTCCAGCTATAGAAGTTACTAGAGTTGTATATGATAATGTCTCTGGTATGGCAACGGTTCTTACTAAAAAGAATCACAACTTAAAAGATGATGATTGTGTTGTCTTTAGTGGAATTGCATTTACTTGCGACTATTCTCCTAGACTTAATTTAAGTAACGCTGAGTACGATAATACAACAGGTGTGATGACGGTTACTACCGCTGCACCTCATGGGTTTAAAGTTGGTAAAGATGTTGTATTAACTGGTATTGGAATGACCTGCGAAATAGATGCAGGTGTTGGAACACATTATTATCCAAGAAGACAATCAAGTACATATAATGCTTCAGTACCTATTGTTGGTGTAACTACAAATACAGTTATAGCTCAAGTTGGTTATGCTCCACCTCAAGATCAATTCGCACATACATTTGTAAGTGGAAAGACTGGTGGTTTGATTCAGGGTGGTGATTATGCACACACATATGTTAAATCAAATGATGGGGCTGTAAGAACTGGTGGTGACTTTGCACACAAGTTTGTTACTTCTACATCAAACGCAATATTCAGAGGAGGTGCATATACACATCGTTATGTAAGTTCTTTAGATGAAACAATCATAGTTGGTGGTGCATATAACCATACATTTGTTGCTGGTTCTGAGAATACTGATTGTATTTCTGTTGTTGGTGGTAGTAACACAACTCCAACTGCTGCTGATTACAATCCTCTTACAGGAGACTTAGTACTTACAGTTAATGGTCATGGATTATCTGGTCCTTCTGTACATTCAGTTACTACGTCTCGTTATAATGCAGTTGTTGGTATATTAACTATAACGGTTCCTAGTCATGGATTCCTTAATGGTGATACCATTAAAGTTCTTGACAATTCTATAGGATTTAAGTGTTCAATGGATGGATATGCATCCACTCACACATATCCTAGATCAACTGATCCAATAAGTGATCAATGGGTTGCAATTGGAAATACAACTGCTAATACTTTTGAGATTAATGTAGGAACATCACCAATAGTTAATCGTACAGTAACAGACGCTCAATATACACCTTCCACTGGTATCATGACAATGACCATTGGAAATCATGATCTGCTTCAAGGAAATAGTGTTAAAATTGCTGCTAATTCATTAAACTTTAAGTGTGAAATGGATGGAAAGCAGTCCATTAAAACATATCCAAGAACATCAGATCCAGTATATGATACTGCTGTTCCTATAACTGGTGTTGGAGCAACAACTATTAGTGTTAATGTTGGTATTACTACAATAGTCAAACGTACTCCAGTATTTGTTCATTATACTCCTTCTGTCGGTATTATGACAGTTGTTTTGGATACAACTAATCATGGTATTACTGTTGGTGATTCTGTTAAGTTTAAGGCTGGTTCTTTAGCATTCACTTGTCTCAAAGATGCTAATACTACAGTTCATTTTTATCCAAGACCTACTGATCCATATTATGATAAAGCTGTACCCGTAACAGGTGTTGCTGGTACTATGTTCACTGTTAATATTGGCCAAACTTCTGCTGGAAACTTTACACATACATTTGTCACTAATCAAGGTGTTGCTAATGATGCGGTAATTGTTGGTGGTGATTATTTACATGAATTTACAGGAGTTTCAACAGATGCAGTAATTACTGGTGGTAATTATGCACATACCTTTGAAAGTGCAACAACTGGTGGATTATTAAGGTCTGTACAGAAAATTGGAATTGATTCTGGTTCTTTAATATTCAAGTGTGCTAAAGATGGATATGCTACAGAACATGCATATCCAAGAGAAACTGATCCTGTTTATGGACAGAATATAGGAATTACGACTGTATCAACAAATAATTTCACTGTAAGAGTTGGTGTATCTACTTTAGCTAAGAGATCTATATCAACCTCTACCTATGACCCTCTAACAGGTGATTTAGTACTTACAGTTGGATCTGGTCATACTTACACTTCAACCTCTTCACACACGATCACAACCGCTACATATACACCTTCTACTGGTGTATTAGAACCTACAATTGCTTCTCATGGGTTTAAGAGTGGTGAATATGTTAAATTTGATGATGGAGCAATTACATTTAAGTGTGCTGAAGATGGTGGATCTACAAACCATCCATATCCTCGTCCATCAGATCCTTTTAGCAATCAATGGTTACCAATTTACAATGTAGGAGTTAATACATTCTCTGTATTTGTTGGAGTATCTACAAACACTACTGCACATACATTTGTTACTGGTGCTACTGGTGGAGTAAAGAAAGCATCAGATACTATTGGAATCAATACTGGATCTCTAACATTTACATGTTCTAGAGACGAACATAGATCATTACATTCTTATCCTAGACCAACTGATCCTTATGGTGGAAACTTAAGTGTTGGTATTGGATCAACATCTGCAACTACTATTACAGTAAATGTTGGAGTATCTACGATACAAACTCATGCAATTACAACTTCTACATATACTCCTTCAACTGGAGAACTTGTAATTGAATCTCCAAGAATTGGAGAGGTATTAAAGGCTGCAGATTACTATACCGTTGATTATGCTACTTACAATGGAGCAACTGGTATTATTACATGTACTGTACCCAATCACCAATTTACTACAGGTGATAGAGTAAGATTTGCACCAGATTCTATAAGATTCTCATGTACTATGGATGGTAAAAAATCCACTCATAGCTACCCAAGATCTACAGACCCAGTTGCATCTAAATGGGTTCCTGTTTTTGACACAACAGAAAATACCTTTAGTTGTAGAGTTGGTATTTCTAGTATTATACCTTATAGTCCTAGTGGAGGATCATATGATCCAGCTACTGGACTTCTTACTTTAACTATTGGATCACATAAGGTTAGAAAAGGACAGAGTGTTAAATTAAAAACTCGTGCTTTTAAATTCACTTGTGCTAAAGATGCTCATTTAACTAATCATTTCTATCCTAGAGCAACTGCATTGAAGGGTCCTGACCCTGCATATAACACTGCTGTTAAAGTTGTTTCTACGTCTGCTACTGGTATTACTATTGATGTTGGTACATCTTCCAACTTATCTGAACATACATTTATTTCAGCAAGTGCAGGTTCTGTTTATGTTGGTGGAGATTATGACCATGTATTCTATAATGCAGATGCTGATGGATTAGCCAAAGCAAATGGAACATTAGGCATCTCTACAGATGGAATGACATTTACTTGTAATCAAGATGCTCATGCAACAAATCACACATATCCTAGAACTGGATATGCTCATACATTTGTTACTGCTAATCCAGGCGCTATAGTTCTTGGTGGTGATTATCCTCATCAATTCCATAGTGCATTGCCAGGAGCATTAGAGTTTGGTGGTGATTTTGCACATACTTACGTCACTTCATTAGCTGGTGCTGCATTTACTGGTGGTGATTATGCTCACCAATTCCAGTCTACATTTGCTACCACGGATGCAGTCCATAAAGGTTCTTGGACAGGCACTAAATTTACTCCAACAGGTGTAACATATGCCCCTGCTACAGGTAATCTAGTACTAACGTTCGGCTCTGCTCATGGTCTTCTTGCTGGTACTGATACTGTTGGAATTAAGACTGAATCTTTAACATTTACTTGTGCTAGAGATGGATTCGTTACTCCTAAGTCATATCCTCGTAGTACAGACCCTATTCATGGATTAACTAACGTTGCGATTGCAGCAACTACAGTAGATACTATTACCATTAATGTTGGTGTTTCTACTATCGTAACAACAAACATTTCTACCGCTACTTACATTCCATCTACGGGTGTTCTAACGATAACTGTTCCATCTGGTCACGGTTTATCAACTGCAACTCCAGGCGGAATTGGAATTGCAACGAGTGGTATAACATTTACTTGTGCAAGAGACGGTCATAATACACAACATCAGTATCCACGTACAACGGATCCTTATCATAAGAAGGAGATGACAATAACTGGAGTAACTGCAACAACAATTTCAGCTCAGGTTGGTGTATCTACTCTACAATATGCTGGTGTTACAACTGCTGTATATGATGGTGTAACTGGTGTTATGACAATGACAGTTGATCCAGCAACAGTGGTTATTGCATCTGCAAGTCAGAATAAGATCGGAATAGTTACAAGTGGTATATCATTCAAGTGCGGAAAAGATAATTTCGCTAGTGATCATCCATATCCACGTACAACTGACCCATATAATGCAAAAGTAATTTCTATTGCATCTACAACCACAAATACCATTACTGTTAATGTTGGTACTGCTGGATCTGTATTAGATGTTTCTAATGCTGACTACACAGGAATAACTGGAATATTAACCTTAACATCTGCTAATCATAGACTTGTTACTGGAGATAATATTGGTATTGCTACTAATTCTCTGATATTTACTTGTGCTAAGGATGGTCATGCTAGTAACCACCCTTATCCTCGAAATAGTGATAGGATTAATGGAAAAAATGTTGCAATTGCGGCAACCACAAATAATACAATAACATTAAATGTTGGTAAGGCAGTTAATACTGGAGATCCTATTGATAATCAAGAAATAGGAATCAAGACTCATAGTGATAATTCTATTACACTCCATATTGGTGTATCTACAATAAGACCATTTAATGTTACTAATGCAACTTATACCCCAACAACTGGATGGGTTGAATTAACAACTGATGATGCACACGGAATAGATTATAGTAGAAGTATTGGAATTGCTACCAATTCTCTAATATACACTTGTTCAATGGATGATAATGCTACAGAACATGCATATCCACGTACAAGTGATCCAGCTCATAATGCAAAACTAGTTGTTGATGGATCTTTACCAAATACATTGAAAGTAAATGTAGGAACAACAACTAACAAACCATATACTGCTACAGCTGCATCTTATAATGAAGTTGTGGGTGTTATGACAATGACAGTTGGTGCTGGTCATAGTTTCACTAATGGAACAAACTTTAAGTTTGAACAAGGTGCTTTAACATTTACTTGTACTAGAGATGGTAATGTTCAAGCACATGCATATCCTAAGAAAGGAGATCCTTGGTTCGATGGCACTCAGGTAACTAGAGTTATCAATAATACTAAGGTAGAAATGAACGTTGGTGTATCTACTGTACCAACATTCTATAAGACTGGTGGAACGATTCAAGGTGCTATTGTTGCTCCTAGACTTGTTAATAATTCAGTAAGTGGATCCGACTATGCTTCTGGGGGAACATTTGTAGATAAGATTCTTTCTCCAAATGAATATGTCGTTAATGTTGGTATATCGACTTGTGTTCACCACTATAATAGAGGTGGTCAGATGTTCCACGGTAAGAGAATTACATCTTCTACTGGTGATGGATATTCTGGATTAGATGTTATAGAAAGAATAGATGGTGGTAGTTTTAGAGTCAATCTTGGTGTAACTACTGAATATGCTAACTTTAAGAGAGGTGGTAGAGTTGATAAACCAATATTCTTAGATGTAACAGAACCAGATCCATACTTTAACAGAGATCTAGAATACGTTTCTGGTGGAACAGGAATTGGAACAAATGCTGTAGCTAATGTACGTGTTAATGTTAATGGTCGTATTGGTCAATTTGATTTAACCGAAGAAGGTGTTGGATATAAAGTTACTGATGAATTGACAATTTCTGGACTATCAACTGATCCAAGAGTTGGTATTCTTACTGCTTTCCAATTAGAAGTAACAGAATTAGACAATGATAAGTTCTCATCCTTCTATATGGGACAGTTCATTCTGTTTGATAACATCTCCACATACTTTAATGGAATACGTACTAAATTTACTTTATCTGTTACTACTGGTGGAACCACTGAAATCCTAAGTCTTAAGACTTTGCCTGGTAGTGATATGGATGTTACTAATAATATCTTTATCTACATTAACGATATTTTACAGGATCCTCAATTCTCATACACCTTTAAAGGTAGTAGGGTCATCTTTACAGAACCTCCTAAGCCAGGTTCTAAGTGTTCTGTCTTCTACTTTAGAGGATCTAAGAGAGATGTTGAAACAGTAGAACCACCATTAACTGTTAAGGCTGGTGATATTGTTCAAATTAAAGAGAATAGACTTGATATAATGGATGTTGATCAGTTTCCAAGAACTGGTAAGAGAATTGTTGCTTCTGATGTTTTAGAAACTTTTGCATATGATAGTATTGGTATTAATACTGATCAACTTGCTGAAAGACCATTAACATGGGAGAAACAGAAGAGAGATAAAGTTGTTTCTGGTGTTCTAATTTCTAAGGCTAGACCAAGCTTGAAGGCGAAAGTCCTACCTACTACTAGGATTATTAAAAATGTTGGTAGTAGTGATAATGTCATTTGGGTTAATAATGCATATCCAGTGTTCTCTGACATTGACTTACTAACACAGTCTGAAAGAAATGCACAGATCTTTGAAGATTATAATATTGAACCTGGCATTGTAACATCTATTGTTTCTACTTCATCTAGTATTTCATCACTAACAATTAGTTACGGTGGTACTGGTTACCAGTATGTTTCTAATCCAGTAATATCCATATCAAACTCAACTATTAAGAAGAGGGATATTATTAAGGATTGGCAGTTTGATGATGTAATAACTGGTGTAAGTGATACCATTGAGTGGAGAGCATTTACAGAAGAAGAACCTATTGTTGCTGTTGGAAGTAGTAGTAGATTTATTAATACTAAGAGTGGTCAGTTCTGGGAGAGAGGAAATATTGGATTTGGTGGAACTGTTACATTTAACGGAGTTGGTGTAGGTTGGACATATGCTGCTCCTAATGATCTTTATGTTGTTGCTGCTGGTGACTTTGGAAGTCTTGCAAGAGGAGTAAGTATTGGTAACAGTATAACTTCTTGGCAAGAAATGGATCTTAAAGAAGATAGACAGGTTCCTGCTTTAAACTTAACAGTTACATATGTTAGTGAATATGCTGGTAGTTTTAATGATGTGATTTGGGAAGGTTCAAGAAATACTTGGGTTGCAGTTGGTGCTGCTGGATCAATCTTTACTGCTGTTGGTCTTAAGAGTGATTCTTATTACAGTCAATTCTCAAATACACTACAGGACTTGAATTCTGTAGTATATGCTCAGAATGAGTTTATTGCAGTTGGTAATGGTGGTGCTATTATTGCATCTAATGATGGAACTATATGGTCTCCAAAACAAAGTAATACTGGTTATAATTTCAATGACATTATCTACGATGGTAATAAATTTATTGCAGTTGGAGACAATGGAGCTATTGGAATTTCTTCCGATAAGAACTACTGGCAAAATTGGAGTTCAGCACAATATAACAATGCAGTTCATCCTGCTACATTTGACTTTAGGAATCTTAAGTATATTGATGGAATCTATGTTGGAATAAGTACTACTGGTAATCTGTATTATTCATTCGATCTTATTAACTGGAACTCTCGTGTAGTATCACATCCAAATGCAATTAAAGATATTGTAGCTACTAACTTTGGTTTAAGTAAAGGTAGAAGAGTTCTTGCAGTAGGATCTGGAACAACTGCTTTCTATGCTGATCCAATAATCAATAGAGCAACTGCAACTGCATCTGTTACGGCTGGTGTAATTACAAGTGTTAATATTACTGATGGTGGATTTGGATATGATGTTGGAAGTTCCCCACCAGTAATGGTTGCTCCAGATAAGACTAAGAGGGAAGATATTCTTTCACTTAGAACTAAAGGTGATTTTGGTACTATAGTTGGTATCAATACTTGGATGCCTGGTATAGGTGTTACTGTTCCACCTAGGTTACAATTCACATTGAAGTCAGATTTCAATGATAATACTAACCTTGGATATGGTTATTCCTCACTTAATGCTTTAGGAGTAAATTACAGTCAATTACAGAAAGATGATTACTTTATAATCTATGATAGTCCTTGTGTTGTAGGACATGCATTAACTGGAATTACAACTGCTATTGGCGGAATTAATAATTACCCATTAAATAAAGTTGGAATCATTACAGCGGGAGATAATCTTGGTGGTATATTCAGAGTTGAATATGCTACAGTAGGTGATTCTGTTTCTGGTTTAGTAACAGTTACATGTGCGTTCCAGCCTGGACCAAATAACAATAGTGATATTCAGGTTGGATTTACTACCGATCATCTTATTGATACCTTCTACGGTAAATATACATGGGGACAAATTTACGGATATCAAAATAGAGGAGCTGGTGCTCCGAAGGAATTCTTCGTAAATTCAGACAACGGATTAACAGGTTTATCGACTTCTGCTGTTGTTTCTAGAATAAAACCTTTGACTTAACCACTAAATAAAGAAAAAACACCACTAGCTTAAAATGCCTGCCATTATTTCTGAACAATTCAGGATTCTGAACGCCGAGACTTTTGTTAAAAGTTTTGTTGGTGTGGGATCTACTGTAAATAAGTATTATGCGTTTTTGGGATTGCCTAATTCCATTGAACCTAAGGCTGGTGGTACTTCTAACTGGGCGACAGATACTCCTTCTCCTTTAGATGGATTTGAAGAAGAGTATTCCATTAAGGAATCTGTTATTGCAATGAAAAAGATCACGGACAAAGATGTTCGTAGATTGGTGAGAAAGGTTAAGTGGGTGGCAGGTACTACATATGAGATGTATAGGCATGATTACAATATATACAACTTGACTCCAATTACAAGTCAAGGAAGTCTCTATGAGGCAAATTACTATATTGTTAATGAAGATTTGAAAGTATATGTCTGTTTGCAAAATGGATCAGACCCAGAGAACCCAAAGGGAAGGCCTTCATATGACCAACCCACATTTATTGACCTTGAAGCTAGAGCAGCTGGTACTAGTGGCGACGGTTATGTTTGGAAATATCTTTACACGATTAAACCTTCGGAAATCGTAAAATTTGATTCTATTGAGTATATTCCAGTTCCAGAAAGTTGGGGTGAAACTGGGGAAACAATTGCTACTAAGAACAATGCAATTGATGGTAAAATTGAAGTAGTAGTGGTTAATGATAGGGGTGCAAGTTATCAACCCATCTCTACATCTTTTGCAAATGTTCCTATTTTAGGAGATGGTGTAGATGGTAAAGCAACTATTACCGTAGATTCTTTCGGAAAGGTATCTGAGGTATTCGTTACTGATGGTGGTACAGGATATACTCATGGATCCATTAGGTTCTTCCCAGGCGCTCCTGGCAGTGAAAGTGGTGGTCCTCTTGCTAACTTAACTAATACTGGTATAGGTACAACATCTGTAGCACAATTTAATGTTATCATTCCACCAAAAGGTGGTCATGGATATGACATTTATAGAGAGTTGGGAGCTTATAGGACTCTTCTATATTCTAGATTTGAAACATTAGAAACTAACCCTGACATTATTGAAGGTAATGATTTTGCTAGGGTTGGTATTATTAAAAATCCCACTGTTTTTGGAAGTGATACTGAATTACTTGATACTTCTATTGTCAGTGGATTAAAAGCATTGAAAATGGGAGGACTTACAACTGCAACAACATATGCAGTTGATTCTGAGATTACCCAGACAGTTGGTGTTGGATCAACTGCAATTGGATATGTTGCATCTTGGGATAAAGTAACTGGAGTGTTGAAATATTATCAACCAATGGGTCTTGCTTCTAGTGCGACTGGATATAAAGTCATTCCATTTACAACTAATCCAGATGCTGGATATGGTATTACTATCAGTGGTTCTTCGGTTGTTGGATCACTACTATCAATCAATACTGACTTTAACGGTGTTAGTACGTCAATAAATAATAAGACGTACCAATTAGGAATGAATTTCAGTGCTGGTATATCTTCTGCGGAATTTAATACTAAGTCAGGTGAAGTGATTTATATTGATAATAGGACCGCTATTCCTCGTTCCGCAAGTCAAAAGGAAGACATCAAGATAGTACTGGAGTTCTAAAAGAAAATGCCACAAAATACTAATCTCAATTCATCTCCATACTTTGATGATTTTAATGAGAGTAAGAATTATCAAAAAGTGCTATTTAAGCCTGGATTGCCTATCCAGTCTAGGGAATTAACTACTCTACAATCTATTCTACAGAATCAGGTTGAAAAGTTTGGTAAGCATTTCTTTAAGGAAGGTGCTGTAGTAGTTCCAGGCCAATTGGCTTATGAATCAGATTATACTTGTGTTCAGGTTGATGATACACATTTAGGTATTCCTGTTTCATTGTATGTTGCTAATTTGGTTGGCAAAAAGATTAAAGGTGAAACAAGTGGTGTATCTGCAAAGGTAGAAGGTTATATTGATAATAGAACATCAACTAAAGGAAATTATACACTTTACATTAAATATCAAAGTTCTAGTGACACTGATTTCTCTAGAAATAGATTCTCTGATGGTGAAAACTTAATAGTACAGGAAGACGTTACATATTCTCTTTCTAGTATTAGATCAGGATCTAGTTTTGCTACAACTCTAATATCTAATGCAACTGCAACAGGATCTGCTGCTAAGATTGCAGAGGGTGTATATTTTATCCGAGGATTCTTTGTAACTGTTAGTTCTTCAACGGTTATTCTTGATCAATATACCAACAAACCTTCTTATAGGATTGGATTATTAATTAAAGAGGAACTTGTAACTGCATCAAATACAGACAATGATTTGTATGATAATGCAAGAGGATTTTCTAACTATGCTGCCCCTGGCGCAGATAGATTTAGGATTTCAACTACATTAGTCAAAAAACCTCTTACTGACTTTAATGATGAGAACTTCATTGAGTTAATGAGGATTGAGGATGGTTTAATATCTAAGTTTGTTAAAGAGACAAATTATAATTTAATTCGTGATGAGTTAGCTAGAAGGACTTATGATGAGTCTGGTGACTATTACATCAAACCATTCCCAGTTGTTGCTAAGGAGTGTTTAAATGATAGGATTGGAAACAATGGTTCTTATTATGCAACACAATTAACTCAACAGGGTAATAAACCAACGGATGACTTGATGTGTCTATCCATTGGGCCTGGTAAGGCATATGTTCGTGGTTATGAAGTAGAAACTTTAAATACAACCACTGTTGATGTACCTAAACCAAGGACTACAGAGACAATTAATAATGAATCTATTCCGTTTAGTGTAGGTAGGCAGGTAGAACTTAATAACGTTTATGGATCTCCAGACGTTGGTATTTCAACTACTTCATATATTCACCTATACAACAAGAGAACTGCTACTCCAGGCACCGCAAGTGGGTTGCATATTGGAGTTGCAAGATTGTATGATATGAAATTGAAGAATGTTGCATATTCTGGTGCAGATACAACATTTGAATCTTCACTTTATGACGTTCAAACATTTACATATTTGAATCTTAATACAGTAGTTAATTCTTTACAAGTTCCTCAGTATATTGAAGGTAGAAGTAGTAATGCTGGTGGATATCTGTATGAATCTGTTAGTGGTAGAAATCAATTAGTTCTTTATCAAGTTGTTGGTGAATTCCAAGAAGGTGAAGAGATTTATGCTAATGGAAATACTATTTCTAGATCTATTACAAGAGTTGATGATTATGGTATGCAAGATGTATTCCAGTTCGTTGGAACAGGATCTACATTTACCGCAGACCCACGTTTAACTATTGGTAGTCTTATAGGACCATCTGCTACTCAATTTACCATTACAGGTGGTAGTGGTGGTGTATCAACTGTAACTTCTCCTAATGCTAGTTTCCTTAATGTAGGAATTAAGACTGGAGATGTTATTAGTTATAGTGTGCCTGGAAATACAACTCCTTCTTATGCTGATATCAAACAGATTACTAGTGGAGAAATTGTTGTAGGACAATTGACAACAGTTGCTGGAGTTTGTACTGGAACATTACCTAGTGCTACTACAACTACAAGTGATCTGTTCAAAACTACATTAGAAGTTCAGAACAACTCTAAAGCATTCTTATTTGCTGAGTTATCTAAGACTAATATTGCTTCTGTTGGACTTAATAATGCTAATATTATTTTTAGAAAATCATATACCATATCCATTACAAATAATGCATATAGTGGAACTTTAGAAGCTGATTCTAATTTATCATTAGAACCATATGATGAAGAAGATTACAACCTTGCTTTCCCTGGCACTGGAGTTGTTGAAAGTCTTGACAATCAGAAACTTACTGTAAGTGGAAGAACGGTTACATTAAGTAATTTGACTACTGCCTCTGGAACTGCTGTATTGACAGTTACTTGGAAGAAAGTTAATGTAAAACCAAAGAATAAGATATTTAAGAGAGCAACTCAAATTACCATTGACAAGTCCAAGTCTAGTATGGCTGGAGTTGGTGCTACAACTAACAATAATGGACTTAGTTATTCTACAATTTACGGTACAAGAGTAGAAGATAAGAGAATTTCTCTTACTGTACCAGATGTTGCATACGTTTCAGCTATTATTGAGTCTTCTTCGACTGCTGAACCTCAATTACCTGCTTTGGTATTGACAAATTTAAATGCTAATATTCTTAATACTCTAGAAGGTGAAACCATTATCGGTAAGTATTCTGGTGCTTCTGCTATGTTAGTTGAAAATAATGGATCAAATGAGGTTAAATTTGTATATCAAAATGAGAATTCATTCAATGTTGGTGAAGAGATTGTATTTGAAGAATCAAATGTAGTTGCAGAGGTATTATCATTTGTTCCTGGCGATAGAGATATTAGAAATAATTTTGAGTTCGATCCAGGCCAAAGATTAGATTATGTTGATTTTTCTGCTATTGTAAGGAAGCCTGGATCAGAGGCTCCTACAAAGAAATTAAAGATTATTTACAATAATTTTGTTATTGAGAACTCTGACCCAGGCGATTTCGTAACTGTTAATTCTTATGATGATGAATTGTATTCTTTTGGAATACCATTTGTACAAGGAAGACCTGGCGCTGATATTATTGACTTGAGACCAAGAGCAACTTCTGCCGCTGCTGGTCGTTCTCCTTTTGAATTTAATGCAAGATTGTTTGATCCATTCACCTCATCTTCAACACATGTTGTTGCCAAAGATAAGTCTATGAATGTTTCTTATGACTATTATCTTGGTAGAATTGATAAACTTTATTTAACTAAAGAGGGAATATTTACTCTTGCTAAAGGTATTCCAGCTATTGAACCTAAGATACCTAATGCTATTGATAATGCATTAGAAGTTGCAACAATATCTTTACCACCATATCTCTACGATTCATCTCAAGTAAGATTGCGTCTTGCAAGATATAAGAGATATCGAATGAAGGATATTGGTGTTATTGAAGATAGACTTAAGAACGTTGAATACTATACTGCATTATCTCTTCTTGAAAGTGATACCGCAAATATGTCTTTGCGTGATCCACAAACTAATCTTGACAGATTCAAATCTGGATTCTTTGTTGATAATTTCAAATCAGCTGTTGCTGGTGATGTAACTAATACTCAGTATAAAGCAAGTATTGATGCGGTTTCTGGTAGATTGAGACCACAACACTATACAACATCACTTGATATGTTGTTGGGTTCTGAAGCTATTGTTGGTGCTGCTACTTCCGCAAGTCCAGCTGCTGACTATAGATTCGTAACAGATCTCGGTGATGCAAATGTCAAGAGAATAGGTGACGTTGTATGTTTAGAATATAGTGATAAAGTTTATCTTGAGAACAAGTTTGCAACAAGGATTGAGAATGTAAACCCATTTGCTGTTGTTAACTGGATTGGACAAATTGAACTTAATCCATCTACTGATACATGGATTGAGACAAGACGGAGTTCTGCTACCTATGACATAGAAGGATCCTTCAATGGATTCATGGGTATGACTGGTGCAGATAGTAACACTGGTTTATCTCCAATTGACTGGGGTTCATGGGAGACAACATGGACAGGATCTAGTACATCTACTGGACCTTCTGTTTTTAGTGATACTAGAACAACAGTTACAGGAACAACAACTAGACATGGAAAATATGGTGAAGGTGGCCGTCATGGTGTTCCAATTACAACAACTACTCACTTTAGAGACGATACTTGGAACTTTAGAGAGCAAACTACAACTACAACAACCAACCAAACTAGAGAAGGTATTCAGTTTAGAGTTGGTGAAAGATTTGATACTACAAGTCTTGGAGACAAGGTAGTATCAACTGAAGTTGTTGCTACAATGAGATCAAGAAATATTGAGTTTGTTTGTAGGAGACTTAAGCCTAATACAAGACTCTATCCATTCTTTGATAACATTGACATGCAAAAGTATGTCATACCAAAACTCATTGAAATTGAAATGGTTAGTGGTACATTTGGGCCTGGTGAAGTTGTTGAAGGAAGTCGTCCAAATACCAATAATGATGCAATTAGATTCAGGTTAGCAAATCAGAATCACAAGTACGGACCTTACAATTCTCCAACACAAACATACAAAGAGAATCCATATTCTCCTGCTTCAAATATATCTTCTGCATATTCATCTACTGCTACACTACTTAACGTAGATACTGCATCATTGGAATTGCAAGCTGCATCTGGTTTCTATGGTTACATTACCACTGGTATGAAACTAATAGGACAGTCTAGTGGTGCAATTGCAACTGTTAAAGATATTAGATTGGTTACTGATAGAGCAGGATCTTTAATTGGATCATTATATTTACCTGATCCTACTGTTCCTTCTGCACCATCATTCAACACTGGTACTAAGACATTCACATTGACCAGTAGTGCTGCTAACTCCACAATCTCTGGATTTACAGATAGTTCTGCTGAAACTAACTTCACTTCTTCTGGAACTCTTCAGAATATTGAAGCAAGTACCTTGAGAATGAGAAATGCTGATGTTCAACGCATACCTCAATCACAAGATAGATCTCTAACTGATACTGACAGCAGACTTGTTGTTGATACCAGTTTCAATAACAGGTCAACAAGTCAGACAAGATGGGTCGACCCTCTTGCACAATCTTTTGAAGTACCAGATATTAATGGTGTATATCTGACAAAATGTGATGTGTATTTTAGAGCAAAAGATACAAATGCTCTTCCAGTAACACTTCAAGTAAGAACATTACAAACTGGTTTGCCTACTCAAGATATCTTACCATTTGGTGAAGTGGTTCTTGATCCATCAGAGGTTGTATTATCTGAAGATGGTTCTAAGGCAACAACATTTACGTTCCCATCCCCAGTATATCTTGAGGGTGGTGGAGAATATTGTTTAGTTCTTCTATCTGCATCTAATGAATATTATGTCTTTATCTCTAGAATGGGTGAAGAAGACATTACTACAGTTAATGCTGCTGACTCTGAGAAGATAATTGTTTCATCTCAACCATTACTTGGTTCATTGTTCAAGTCACAGAACGGTGCAACATGGGATCCAAGTCAGTTGGAAGATCTTAAGTTTAATCTCTATAGAGCTGATTTCACTACCGAAACTGGTAGAGTTAATTTCTATAACCCAGATTTGGAAGTTGGAAACAGACAGATTGTTTCACTTGCTTTGAACCCAATTGATATGCTTGAGCATAACAAGATTGTTGGATTGGCTAATAGTTTAACTTCAGCACAGATTACTGGACTTTCAGAAGGTACTACAATTTATCAACAGAATAATCCAAACTTTAGTGCAAATCTCAATAAAGTTCTTGGTGCAATTGGAATTGGAAGTGCTTTAACTTTAACCAATGTTGGAACTGGATTTACTAATTCATCCATTGTTTATAATAATGTTCCTCTAATTTCACAAACAGGTAGTGGTTCTGGTGCTGAGATAAAACTCCATGTTAATAATAGAATTGGTGTTGCTGCAACAGTATCTATTGGTGGTACTGGATATTCAGCTGGTGATGTACTAACTGTTGATACCAGTAAGACTGATAACTTTGGTAAAGATTTAAGATTGACAATACCAAATAATGTTGGTGTTATTAGTGCATTTAACACAATTTTACTTGACAGAATACAAGGTCTTCCTAAAATTGATGCTTCTTCTGCAATTGTTTATGTTGGTTCTGGTGGTACAACCGTAGTTAATGGTGGTGCTATCAAGTATCTAAACACTGTAACGGATGGATTACATTTCAGAGTAAGACATCAAAATCATGGTATGTATTCCAGTCAGGATCAAGTTGAACTATTTGGAGTTGAACCTGATGTTAAACCAGAAAAAGTAACTGCTTCTTTTGATTCTTCAAGTACTTCTGATATTAAGGTTTCTTCTGTTGGTATCTTTACTTCCTTTGAAAACTTAGTAGTTGATAGTTCTAATCCAGGCTATGCTCATATTGGTAACGAAGTTATTCAATATACTGGTGTTAATACATCTCAAGGAACTATAACTGGTATATCAAGATCATATGATACCACAAAAGCTGGTGATTATAATATCAATGATAAGATCTTTAAGTATGAGTTAAATGGTATATCTTTGAGGAGAATCAATACTTCTCACAAGTTCTCTGACACCGACCTTGCAACATATCCAATTGATGTAGATCATTATTGGGTTAAAGTTGGAGTATCAAGTCGTGGAGTAGATAGAGCAACTGGAAACTCTAGTGGATTCCCAGAATTATTCTGGAGAGAAACTAAATCTGGTGGTAGTTATGATCAACAGTATGTAATGGTTGGTGTTCCATTTGGACCACAAGCAACACAGAATATTCCATTCAATATTATTAGACCTAATATTGGAACCTTACAACCAGAAGGAACAACAATTGAAACTAAAATAAGAACATTTAGTGGTAATAGTCCAGATGGATCTTTAGATGCTTATGTTGATCAGGGATATGAACCAATATCTCTTAACAGTAATAATACCATGAGTTCTCCAAGAATAATTGGTTCTAAGATTAATGAATTGAATAAGTTGGCTGACTTCCCTGGCAGGAAATCATTCACCATGCAGTTCTTTATGGATACTCAGGATCCTAAAGTCAGTCCAATGATTGACTTAGATAGAGTTAATATTATTACTACAATGGATAGGATTAACTCTAAGGTAACTGATTATGCAAGTGATTTGAGAGTCAATTCTCTTGATGGAGATCCAAGTGCCGCAGTTTATCTTTCTAAGGTTGTTAATCTTGAAAAGGCTGCTGATGGATTGACAGTTATGTTTGACGCATACAGACATGCTACCAATGATATAAGAGTTCTGTACAGGATATTCAGAGTTGATGCTCCACCACAGTACCAATTATTTGAACTATTCCCAGGCTTCGATAACCTAGATTCTAATGGTCTTGTTATCAATAAGGCTAAGAATAATGGAAAACCAGATAGAAGAATTCTTGCTTCTGGAACTGAGAACGATTACAAAGAGTATAAGTTTAGTGCTGGAAATCTCCCACAGTTTAATGGATTCCAAATTAAGATCATTATGAGTGGAACTAACTATGCGTTTGTTCCTAAACTTCGTGACTTGAGAGCGATTGCTTCTATCTAATGGACAAAATAAAAGTTCAAGATAGTACTTCGCTTTATAGAGATGCTAAATCTGGTGCAATAATTAATTGCTCAGATAGTGAATATGATAATTACATAAAAATGAAAAATCAAAAACTATCAGAGAAACAAGAACTTGATAAATTAAAAGATGAAATGAGTGAGATCAAGTCCATGTTGAACGTAGTTTTGAGCAAATTGTCATAAATAACTAAAATCTTCCTATTACTATGACGGCAAGAAATGTCAACCTAGTTCTTGATCAGGGTGTAGATTTTGAAGCAACTTTTACTATAAAAAATAATAATAACAGTTCTTTAAATTTGACTGGTTATACTGCCGAGTCTAAGATAAAGAAACACCCCGATGCTACAAAATTCAATGCATTTGTTGTTACATTCCCTGACAGGATTAACGGACAAGTGAAGGTTGCTCTTGCTAGCACATTGACTTCTACTATAGAAGGCGGAAGATATGTATATGATCTCGTTTTGACTTCACCAAATTCATATAAGACAAGACCCATACAGGGAAATGTCTTAGTAATACCAGGCGTTTCATAATGGCAGATTATCTAGTTACCTTAAATCAACCTGGCGAATATAATGTTGGTGTTGATTATGAAATTCCCTCAAAATCTATTCAATACGGTAATATCGTACTGGATACTATTACGGGAATGAATGGGATTGGTAAAACATTCTCATTAACTGATCAAGGTGTTGCATACAGTCCAAATAACAATCAACAATTGATTGTATCCAAGAATAACTTACTTTTAAATCCAGCAACGGATTATAATATTTCTGGAGATAAGATTGTATTTACAACTGCACCTACTGGTACTGATAATGTTTTTATGATTGCTTTGGCCGCTGCGGCGGATCTTACCCGAACTGTAAATTATGTTATCGATAGTGGAAGTACGCCAATGGCTGCTGGAGATAAGGGTAGAGTAACTATAGATGTAAGCGGAAAGATCGAAAATATACGAGTATTGTGTGACCAAACTGGAGATATTGTTTTTGACATATCAAAAACTAGTTTTCAGAATTTTCCCAATTTCACTAGTATCACTCAAAATCAGAGGGTTCAATTGCAATCTGCAAATAAACACTTTGATGATGTACTAAATAACTGGGATACCACAATTGTTGCTGGGGATATTCTCAACTTCAACGTGGTAAGCGTGAATAATATTAGAAGGTTATTAATCTCTCTAAAATTAAAATTATAAATAAGTATAGTTCTTAAAGTCTAACCCCTCAGAGGAGTTGTATCGATGGCATTACTAGTCCCTAATATTGGTGAAATTGAGTCACTTAGATATCTGATAGCGCAGAATAATTTCGTTGCGGATCTCGAAGATAACTCACCGAGAAACCTTGTACTGAAACTCTTTACAAGTAACACCAACCCAGCTGAAGGGGACGTTCCTACAGCAACTGCTTACTTTGAACCATATATTGATGGTAACGTCAATGGTTATGGAACGACTGCTAACACGGGTTATCCTCAATGTGTGAACAACAGAGGAGATCAAGACTACAACCAGCAGTATGGAATTCTGCTGAACGGATCAAGATGGGTTATTAAGAACGTTGGTAGTGGTACAACTGCTACATACCCAGAACAGACTTTCACATTTACGGGACCTGCTGGTAACATCTACGGATATTATGTTACTAGAGCAAATAACATGCCTGTCGCAGTACAAGGGGTTGTACATTCGGCTAGTGTCGGCATAGGAACTACAGTTACTAAGGGTAATAACACAGACCCATGTATTGGTGTTGTTGGTAACTCTTATGTTACTATTGACCCACAGGTTAGTATCAACGATCTAACTCTTGGTCAGTATGTTGCAGGTAACGCTGGTATTCAGACTGGAACTCGAATCATAGGTATTGATAGATCGTTACAGACGATATATCTGGATAAAGCACTTATTGATAACATTCAGGTTGCTACTGACCCAAGTATTACATTCAGTTTCGGTAAGATTTCTATTACCAACCACGGTTTAAAGAATGGTGATATTCTTTATATCAATGCTGGTGCTGGTAACACGACTCTTGAGTCTAATGTTTATACAGTCTTTGATGTACCTAACGCAGATGAGTTTGTAACAACTCCTTCTATGAGTGCTACATCTAACGGAGTACTAGGATTGAACACTGCTACACTATACTCAAGTATAATGTACGCTGAAAGATTCACAAACGGTCCTTACAACATTCAGAACAACGGTGACCAAATTAAGATCACATTGAACGTTGCTCTAGACTAACAAACAAACTAAATATTCAGTATGTGGGGTTTGCTTTATTTCTAAGCAGACCCTTTTTAATTATAGGAGGTAGTCTGGTATATGGCCGTATTTGTCTATGACAATACGAAGATAGATGAATTCGTTGGAGTAGATCAAGGTTCAATCTTGGTTTCTTCTTCGGAGAATATCGACTATGGCGACATAAACCAGGCGCATACCATAGAAAGAGATGCAAATTACTTCAATGTAGATGATTGGGGTGAGATTAGATGGACTGCTGATATAGTTCCATTTGGCCCTATTGCGAAGATAACATCTCTAGACACATACTATCAGGTTATATTCCCATCAGATAGTACAGTATTATTCGACGTAAGTGCTGCGGCACTAACCAGTCCTGTTAGAATTTGGATTGGTACAGGTACTATACACGAAATTGGTTCAGGTCTTGAAAGACTGGTTATACCAGATCTTGGAGCGGCTGGGCCAGTCATCTTCAACACCTCTGGTGTTGCAGAGCAATCATTCGGTAAAGGAAGATATACAGGTAATGGTGTTGGCTTGCAAATTAGCCAGACCGCAGCCACAGAATTAGATCAGATTTATCCGTGGGATGGAACAGGTACATTTAATGTATCTGGAGGAACAACAACTCCTGACCACGAAAGTTACCTCCCTGTAATTAAGAACGCTGCTAAGATTAAGGGTGGTACTAGAAGAAACTATCAGGTTGAGAGAGCAATATTTGATTATTCTCGTGATCCAATTGAAACTTGGACAGAGGATGATTACGGTTCAGTAACTACAAGACAAGGTTCTACATTCGGTAGTACATCATTAACATTTGATGATACTATTGATGATCCACTTGCGAAGGAAACTTCGTTTAGTGATACTTCAGTAATAACTGGAGATAACTACGGTTCAATATCAGATACACCAACATCATTCAGAGATGATGGTATAATACCAAGGAAATTTGGTGGTCAGATATCTCTACATGAGTATCAGGCAACTGGAGTTGGTGCTGTTGAATCCAGACCATTCTTCTTCAATGGTTCAGGAAGTATATTCAAACTTGCTCAGGCAACGGATATACAACTTACACCATCTTATATTGGTTCTGGTATTCTTGGTACATTCTCTGGAGAGAACTGGTTCAGTCAGGCTCCACAAAGTACAGTATTCGGTGTTGGTGATACCGTTACCGTCTCTGGTTCTGCTAAGGAAGAGTTTATTGCTCAGACACCAGAAAGTACTGTACTTTATGATGTTTCTGGTAACGCTAATACATCAAGATCCAGAGTTACTCCTACTTCCAAGAACCCATTCAGGATTACTGGATCTGTATCCGATATCAGTCTTACTCTTGGTAGTGGAGATAAGTCAGGTACAGTACTCTACAATATCAGTGGTGGATACACCGATATTAAGGCGGTTAAGGCAGACGGCAATATAAACCTCTTCGATATTACTGGAGGAATGACACAGGGAAGACCTGTATTCACTCCTTCTTGGTTCTCTCCTCTTGGAGATCAGGTTACAGAAGAACTGGATTGGGGTCTTATTACTGCAACTCCAACTCAGACTGCGGAAGATTGGAATGTCATCCTCACAAACGACGAGACTATTCCGAAGGAAGCAGAGAATTGGGGTTACCTACTTCCAGACTTCAACTGGGCTCAACTTGGAGGACAACATTATCCAAATCTGGATTCTCTTTCAACTGGGGAATCTTCTTGGACAAGACAGACTGTTTCTCTTACAGGAATTGCGACATTCCTACTTTCAGAGAAACTGGATGTTGCAGCAGCTCTTTACTATACCTCTTCTGGAAAGTCTGGTATTGCTACACACAATGCTGGTCTATTCTTCTCTGGAGAACTATGGTTATCACAGGCTCCACAACACACAGTATTCGGTGAAGGTGATTACATCACCCTTGACGGTACAGGTGCTGAGGCTTGGAGTCCTTGGATTCCAGAAGGATCAGGTAGTCTCTTTACTCTTGGTGGATCTGCTGAGGCCACAACCAAGGCATACCTTAAAGGTGATTACCAGTACATTGGTGGTACTGCTGGTCAGGTCTTCAGTCCTGCTCCTGTATGTTCTGGCGATATTACCCTTAAGACAGGAAGAGAAGAAGGTCAGACATATCTCAGAATTATTGATCTACCAGATGATAGATTTGGTGGAACCTTCAATATGGTTGGTGAAGGTCTCGGTCAGGCCTTCTACGCATATAATACTTCTTCACTATTCATTGGTCAGACCAATGAGAATTACGGTAAGATTACTAATGATCCTGCTTACGGTTGGGATCTCAATCAACTTGGTCAGGCTTCTGGTACTGAGACATTCGATGATGAGACTAACAGATACTCACAAGATCTCCTCTTCAGTAATGGTGGTCTAACATACGACCAAGGATCTGGTGGTGTTACTGTTCTACCTTCCTTTGATAAGACTGCTAGTTACAGTATTGATGCTTCTACCACGGTTGTATCTCAGAACTGGGGTCTTCTTGGTGATCAACAGGTCGAACCTAGAGCTGACGCAC
>VTLG01011020.1_pt1 | contig 45464 bp, 66 predicted proteins | sample 4694571 | NCBI WGS metagenome assembly VTLG01 (sample SAMN12604809, study PRJNA352737) | marine metagenome | biome: ENVO:00000447; feature: ENVO:00000209|ENVO:00000569|ENVO:01000036; material: ENVO:00002151; isolation source: viral sequences binned using virsorter ...
TCTTCTTCCTTCCTAAGTACTGTATCAACTCGTAAGTTAATTGCCCTTGATCGCTACGACCTAGGCCACCGAATACATCTGGCATTAGTTGCTCAGTTTTCTCAAGCAAGGCTAGTGCCCTCTCCCAGGTCTTAGGGGTGATCTTGAGGCTATCGTTTTGAGAAGCCTGCAAGACTATGCACAACTTGCGTAAGTGTGTTGAACGCCTCTCACAGTAAGCACGGAACCGTGGATCTTCTATAATGTATTGTTCGGCTTCCATCTTTTTAGACTCTGCAATGTACCATTCTTTGTATATGTTAGCGGCATCTTTGTCGAATTCGTAGTTACCGTGCAGTAGAGCTATCAGACCTAAGTCATGTATGAGAGCCTGCTTTAGTTTAGTCTGTTCTGGTGTGATAGTAGGTAACGGTATGTGCTTGGCTTTGCTGGTCTCCACTACAAAGATACAGCGGCTAGTGAATCCACCTCCTATCGCTTCTACTGGTAGCATGGTAGCCATCCAGTCTGGTGCTGTAGCTCCTAGTACGTTCAAGTACATTCCTATTATGCTGTCTTCTTTCCGGGCGATAGTCTCGTAGACCCACTTGTCATGTGCATCCCACCAGTCAGTTAAGTAGCCTAGAAACTTATAGTTTCCATGACCTACAAGAGTGACAAGTTCTTTGGAGAAACAAGTGAGAGAGGAATGTATGTGTACTAAGCCTTGGAAGTCTATGTAAGTCTGCTCAGTCTTTTGCATCCTAACCAGCAATGCCTCTGGGGTGATAGCTTCGCTGACTACAGGTAGGTCCAGAGTTTTGAATATCTCTTGACCGATGTTAATGGCTAGCGACTTTCTAGTTCGACCTGCGGATCCGACCAGAATAACGAACATATTTGGATATATAGTCTCAAGACCCCATTGCATAGAACACTTGCGTTGTAGTGCTCCGGCTATTATGGATACTGCGGTCCATGTGTGATACGATATTGGGCTCTCAGTCTCTTCAGTATATTTCAAATATGCACTTATCCAGTCTCCCTTAATTACCCTGGACATAGTTCTTTCTATTGTTGTGACCACGTAAGCACCCGCATGAACGGGTATGCCCTGAGATAAGGTGGTCATCTCGGACTAATGAGAACTCGCCACAAGAACACCTACATATAAAATGTTTGTGTGAATGTTTGTCTGTGGAGTAGTGCTCCATTACTGTGAGTCTTGAGTATTGCTTTCCTATTTCAGTCTGCATAGGTTCTCTACTGTCTCTTTTATATTACTAAGTGTGGTATCATACATCTTAGCGCCATCGAAGCCTACCTTTATATCTGTTTCGATATAAAATTTACGTTCAACGCCATCTCCATATGATGTCAACTGTGGTTCTAGTGCTTCTTTGGCTATCTGACAGAAGTCCTCTAGCGCATCTAGATCGGTGTAACTGTGTTGGAAAAGCAGCGAGTCATGTACTTGGCCTAGTATCTCAGCATAGTTTTCATGCTCATAGATCTTAGCCATAGCTTGGTTCACTACCCACACACTTGAACTTTGAGGTAAGTGTGCTACTGCTTCTTTTACTATTTTATCATCTACGGTTCCTAGAAATTTTCTAGGTTGTCCTATTATATTAATTACGGCATGGCTGTCTTTCAAGTTTTGCCGCACTTCTTCCCACCATTCGGGAAGTCTTTCATAGGCACTTAAATACAATGCTCTGGCTCGGTCACTCTCTTCCAAGGAGAGACCGCTAGTTAGACTAAAGGTATTTGTGCCCATCATATAGTTCAAAGCATGGTTAGACTTCTTGCCTACCTGCCTGCAACTCATAGTTCTAGGTATGAAAGCATCATGTGTCTCCACATAGTCTGTGAATGGTGTGCCATCTATGAGCATCTCATCTCGGATCCTATTGATCTCTTCGGGGTTGGTAGTCTTGCCGAGGTTCTTGTCCTCTGCTATGATTACATGATCTGGGAGTCCGGTGATTAGCTTAGCCGTAGATACATGAGGGTCTCGTTGCTCTTGCAGGACCTCTATCATGTTCTTATCTCCTGCAATATATGCAGTTAGGACCCATTCACTCTGTCGCTTATCCATCTCTATGAATATCTTGCCCTTGTCTGGCACTATGAATGACTTAAAGTTTTGCGGAAGGTTTTGCTGATTCATTCCGGTCCCGAAGATAGTCTTGCTACTAGAGAGTCGACCGGTCTTAGTACCTCGTGGATTGTACGAGCATCGGAATCGCTGGTCTTCGTCAAAGGTTATCTCCAGATATGTACCAACATACTTGGCTCTTTGCCTCAGTTGCTGTATAAGAGTGGCGCTGTATAGTCCATTCCTAGTACCAGTACCTTTGGCCAGTCTAATCAAAGCATCATCATTTAGTGTAGGCTTGCCATTATTTAGATAGGGTTTGATGCCTAGTATAGTATAATAGTAGTTCAGGCATTGCTTAGGAGAATTATAATTTAGTGTAAGAAGAGGATCTCCCGACTCTTCTTGCACTACCCCTTGCAACGAAGCATCGAGGTCTTTGATCTCACCTAGTACGGTTTCTCGCACGTTCTCCAGTTCCTTGTGATCTATGGCTAAACCTCTGCTCATCATAAATGTGAGTGCAGGGTACATATCGATGGTAGTCCTGTATATGTCATAGAAAATGCTGGGCTTCTCTATCCATTGCTTGATTCTTTCCCATACCTTGAGTGTAGTGATTACATCCTTGCAGTTGTAGTTCAGGAAGCTAGTACGATCACCAATGCCACCCTTCCAGTAGCCTCCTTCTTCTTTGTAGTATGGCTCATCTGTATGCAAGGTAGTCAGAGTGCCTAGTCCTTTAGGTAAGTCTGGATAAAGTATGTGGTGTGCTACCATTGTGTCATCGATGTAACCGTTGACATAGCACCGATGTCGAAATGCTAAGAACCATATATCGAAGATTAAATTCTGACCTAGCTTTGGGATTGTTTCATCTTCTAAAAACTCAGCGCACATTTGCCATAGCAGAACTTCTTCCTCGATGGTTCTATTATCAAAGTTGACACACATGGCTGTGGTAATATCAACAGCAAAGCCTATGCAGAATACAAACCCGTTCAGAGTTTCTATGTCGATGGATACAGGAGTGCCAGCTTCTTTGCAGTACTTTAGGAAATGCTCTACTTCGGTAGTAGATGGGTTTACATGGAAAGTATGCTTAGGTTCTGTGTAGTCTAGGGTCTTGGAGTTCTCTAAAACTTTCTTTAGATCCATACTAGCCATCAAGCGTTCTGGAGATTGGAACATTATATTTCCGGGAGAGAATGTAGGGAGGATCTTACGATTAATCTCGCTGTTCCATGACAGGGAACCTCTATTGAATTTGATTCGATGGTCACCAGTAAAGACGGCACACGAGAACATACCAAGAGGTACAATGATGTTGCATTTCATGTCCTTGAATCTCTCAATAACTTCCTCTTTGACGCTAAGGCCTTGCTCTGAGAAAGCACCTTTGCTATTGATGAGTCCTTTGTTATCTGGAATGTCGTGGCAGTATGTAAGGAAGCAATGGTTTATTGGTATCCCTGCATTGTTAAGGAGTTGATGCAAGGTGTATCCTGCACGCCCACTTAGTAAATCACCTTTGTACTGTGCATCTCTAGGCGGGAAGTCTAGCAGTAAAACTATGTCGGAATCTTCTGTTCCTGAATCAAGAGGCTTCAACATCGTCAGCTCCTTTCGTTGGATAGCTTAGGTTAGCTAAGTAACGAGTTCGGAACTGTTCATTTATATCGAAACCTATGCATGAATCTGGAATTGGATTCCTTAGATAGTGTGCATTGATACTTGTTCCTGAGCCAGCAAACGGTATCAAAGTGTTTCCGTTTCGGGGACAAAAGATCTCACTGAGTCTAAGCATTAGCTCCAATGGTCTCTGTACTGGGTGCCATCTGCTAGTATTCGGTACGGCTCCGTACTCAAACACATTTGCTAAGCCTTTTATTTGTAAGACAGGTTTTCCTTTCCATGCTACAAAGAATGACTCGTATCTGCGGCTCAGAGTTTTCTCTATGTCTCCTGCTGGTTGCGTGTTCTTGTACCAGATAACAGGGATCCTATCGAAGCCATCCATCTTTGCATCTAGTATCTCAGCAAATATAGGATAGTCTTGAGTTGGGAACCATAGAAGCATAAAGCTATTGCGGCTCATCTTATCATAACACCTATCAACTAACGTATTTATGAAGTCAAAGTATGTACGGTCTCCGTATATCTCCAGCTTGGTCTTCTTGTACTTAGGATCGAAACCGGCGCTATCGTACGGAGGATCTATCTCAACGTAGTCATAATGGTCGAAAGATACCTCATTAAGACCATCGAATACATCTCGTATAATATATGAGTTAGCATTGAGTGCTACAAACTGGTCATGCTCAGAAAGTGCTCCAGTCTCTTCAGATTGCAATGAAACTTTAGCTTGATGCTGTAGTCTCTCGGACAATTCTGTTTCAGCTATCGAAGTACAGAGACTTCTATAAATCTTGACTGCATCCTTAAAGGTTGTAGCTTCAGCTAATCCGGGCACACTTTCTGCTATATCGGCTACCATGATTTGGTCTGATACATGACCCGCCGACATCTTGAGTAAGTCGGCTGTCTTGTTCTGTGTCCAGCCGGGATCTTGGTCTTTCATCAGTTCATTGATACGGTTGACTAAGTTGGCTTGCTCGGTCCAAGATAAATCTTTCCGTTGTACGTTCTCAACGAGTTCGATGATTCGTAAATCTCCTTCTGAATCAATCTGCATTATATTAGCTGAGATTGTTTCCCATTTGAGGAGTTGTGCGGCGGCTAGTCTACGTCCTCCGGCTAGTAAATTATGCTCTTGGTCTAATGTAATTGGGTTGATTAACCCTTCGGATTCTAGGGATTGGGCGAGAGATTCAATGTCGCCTAGTTCTTCCCTGAATCTAGTGCCGACCTTTATCTGGTCTATTTGGATGGGCTTGATGGAGAGTTTCTTCATAGTATTCCTTTATCTTTGAGGAGTTTTTGAAGTACATCAGGGTCTACACTTTTCAGAATATCCTGAAGTGTTTCTTCTTTACTTTTCCCTGAATGTGGAACTATTGTGGCTCGCTTAGGCTTAGCTACGGCCATGGATTCTTTGTACCGTGTTTGTGCTCTACGGTTTTCCAAGATAAATTCACGGAGTTCGTCTTCGCTCATCTTGGATATGCTGACTTCTAGCTGGTCAAACTTCATTTTCCTCCTTATCCTCGTCTATCTGGATAAGATACTTACCCTTGCAAAGTTTGTTGAGGTCCTTTCTCCACTCTGGACCATACTTTTTGTACCATCCTTCTTTGCTTCCTTGGAGTAAAGCCTGGACATAGAGAAAGAACTCCCGGCCCATATCTGTGCGGGCACCTCGAGGTAGGCTGGCCAGAAAATCGTAAAGTTCTTTACGCATAGGTATTGAAACCTTATGCGTATACTGAGTATATCGCATACTAACCTTTATGTGTGTGGGGGTTCGGGACACAAATGATGTGTCCCGAGGAGTAACTCCTATTTAAGTTTAGGAGCGTTGAGACGGTTGCGGTCTACACCGTTCTGGTCTTGTTCAACCGAGACATATAATTCGCACTCTTGCCCTATAAGACCAGCAGGATCAAATCCTTTAGGTCCATAGTCGCAACCAAATGCTACCAAGATACGCTTCAGCTCAAGCAACCTCATTCGTGCCTGATCTTCTGGCGTATCATCTACTGGCATATTGATATAGTGCCATACATCCGATCCAGAAGGTTCATCTGGAAATTCAGTGATGATGCGGAGCATGGGATTGCCCGCTTTGGAGTTCATTAACTCTGCACCACTAATTCGAACCAAATATTGGCCCGCAGGAAGAGCTTTTTGCTCTGCAATGTCCTCAATACCGTCGAGCTTGAGGGAAGACAAGTCAATGTCTGTCATATTACATCCTATGTAAGGGTTAATAAATGGCAAAGTTCGACCATCGAACATCACCGTCATAGCTTCTCAGCGAAGCCTGTCATCAGATTACCTAGACCGAAGCCTTGCGGATCTCTGAAGTCTTTTATCGTTACATCTACTACTGCATCAAGATCAGGTAACGACCTTCTAATCTTGACGTTATATCTATCAGGTTGGGTCAACATAGAAAATTTTTCGTCCTCACATTGAAACTTCAAAATATCTGAGAACAGCATAGGGATCCTAGTCTTTAGCTGACCGGTGAGTACAAGTTCATTGACTATCTTCTTAGTCAACTCATCCTGCATCAACGTATCATGGGCTGTGATGTATACGATTTTCGGAAGTGAAGTTAATTTCCTGACAGTATTCTCGATGGTGTTTAACTGAGCCGCCCAGTCATCGAGTGCTGGCTGTTGGCCCATCCTGTTGTTCAACCACAGCACTGCATCCATTACGGCTTTCGATAGCGATGTTAGGCTATCTATTGCTATAACATCATACTTAGCAAAGGTGGCTTTATGATTCTCTTGAAGCAGAGAATTAAAGTCCTTTACAAAGTCATCAAATGCGGTTGGTTTTTCTCCAGTAGCAGGAGTTGAACGAACATTTTGTTTAGATGACAATGACCTTGGTGCAATCTCTACGACATCTGGGAGATATAACTGATAATCTATATCAGGATCTCCTTGTAGAGAGTTCAAGGCATTATCCTCAAAGCAGAACAATAGCTTCTTACCTGGCAAAGTTCTGAGTTGAGTGGTTTTGCCCGAGCCAGCGGGACCGATTGCAAGTATACGCATCCGCTCTCGCTGATAACTCTTGGCACTATTAATCTCCATGAACGATCTCCGTAGTAAATGGTTTCCACTCATCATAGATAAAGCCTTCAGGAACTTCGTCTGGAATATCCGATAGGCATGGCTTAGCTCGGCACAAGTTTATAAAAGCACATTGACCAAATTTAGATTGACAGGCATTAGGACTCCTAGGAAACTCATTATTTATAAGTGAGTCTGTAAAGGATCTATGCCAATACCTAACATCATCCAACCACTCTGCTACAAGCAGGTCGTTGTAATATATAGGTATCCTCTTAAAATGGAAATGGGTTTTATGCACTAGGGAAGCATCTATATATACACCAGCAAACTCTTTATCATTTGGAAGTTCTTCCATATGTTGGAGGAATAGTGTTGCATACATATAGCCTTCTATCTGCGAATTAGGTGAAAACGATTGAACAAAATCGTAACGAAAACCTAAACTCTTGGAGAACAAGGTGCTGGTCTTATGCTCTAATAGCCATAGCTGACCAGTCTCATCTTCGATAACCTTATCTATCCTCCCTGAGTAAAAGATCTTTTCGTTTTCGAGGTCTAGAGGTACACAGAACGGACGCTCCGTTGCTACTAACTTCCAACGGTTCATATGTTCTGCGAGATCACGGTAGTAATAAAAGAACATCTCCCGAGCTTTGACGGGATTCCTTGCCTTGAAGTCGATGCTCTCTTCTACCGTTGGTTCCATAGGCCAGCCTGCTTCTGTCCATGTTGTGCCAAAAGCAGTCATGGCTATTTCTGCCATTGCGTTAGCGAACTCGTTGGACTGTCGCACTCTGTTCCACTCTGAGCCAGTTGGTCCGGTAGTAGAACGTGCTTCGTCAAAAGCCTGATAGAGTGCGTCGAGTCCTGAGTGCCAAGCTGAGCCGAATGAGAAATAGATCGGCTCTAGCCCGGCGGTTCGCCAATGCTTGACATACCGGAAATATGCTTTCCGTGGACATTCTCTATAGGTAGAGAGTGTCGAGTTGTCAAGAGGTTTCATGGCATCTCCTTACTTACCGGTAATACCGGCATTTGCAAGGACTTGTGCCACTTGCTCGGTACTCATGCCTTCAAAGAGTCCAAGGACTTTGTCCTCAACACTTTTCTTAGACCTAGTAGCACGTTGGTCGAGCCGAAAGTTTTCAGTAACGTCTTTACCCGCTTCCTTTGGCGATACACCGTTGCGGATTAAAGCACCTAATCGTTGCTGAATAGCAAGAGTGGCTCCACGTTTATACAGATCGAGGACACAAGGCTCTCCGTAAAGAGTGATTGCATCTTCGAGTTTTTCACCAATATCAACATTGGCACTTGCCGAAATTTTCTCGCCATCGACGGTGGCGTTTGCGGTAAAGGTACTCATATTACTCCTTCTTGTTCGCATTGTAGAGAGCCCTTGCTGAGGATGATCCCCAGAGACTCTCCGGTAGTGTTTTATATGTCTTAATGAGGGCGCTACGAGCATCCTCATCTTCTGACATTGATACCTCTTTAACGAGTGTATCATCTTTCCTTTGGAAAATACGATCTTCCAAAGGTTCCTCTTCGGGGACATCCCCGACTGAGAAGTCTTCGGTTTCATACAAACTTTCGTTAAATGGAAATGTTTGTTTGCCTTCCTTATTAGTTTCTATGTGTTCTGATACTGCGGCAGATATATCGTGTGTACTAACCTCCTGCGTAAGTTTTACTGGTATATTCAGTAATGGTTTTGTTAGCTTAGTACTGCTTATCTCTTCATACCTAGCTACGATCTCTTCATTGGTTCGTGTTGCTAGGAGTCCATCCCGTTGCATGGAATCCATGCAGGAAGTTAATACATTTATTAAGTTTGAACCGATGCCTCGACCTTTGGAATCTCCTCCAAATGCTTCTAAGCAATCGTATACTGCTACAATGGTTTCTATCTTTACTCGTACCGAATATGTGCGAGTACCGGCTCTACGAAGGGCTTGGTCAACCTGTGACTCGTACTTCTCTCCTGATTCTTCACGAGTCTTTTGGTATGCCAAACGCTTTCGATCCTTTTCAGAGTCTTGGTTCTTTGTCATTTCGTCTTTTCCATTTTAAGTAAAGGAAAAATAGGATTACAACTAAATTAGTTTCTATAAACATAGTAATGCAATATCTATACCAATTAATGTTTTCCTTGTTGTCTTTCTAACTTCTCCATGATAGCTAATGATATAAATGCTTCGGGAGAAATTAATATGCCATCTTTCGTTTTCTTCTTGTCTAAATACTTCAGTAACAAAACACAAACTTTATCATCAATCTTAACTTCCATGTTAAGCCAATTTCATAAAAATGTCAAGTCTTTTTCCATTAAAAAATCAATTTTATCTTTTGAAGGGTCGAATTTTTCAACTCGTTTTCTACTTACGATTGGATATTGTATTTTCTCGATGTTGTCGCAATCCCTACAGAAGAAGGTTACTGTTATGTCACCATGGCCTGGATTATTAGAACTAAATGAGATAATATCTAGGTCGTAGCTTTCGCAATTATTACATTCCTTGGCTACAGTCTGCATTGATATTTGCACAGATAGGTCTATGCCTTTGTGCCAATACTCATAGGTGTTTAGATACTTAGGGTTTATGCTAATGTCCATATGTCCTTTAGTCTACTATGTACCTGAACATTAAATCTTTCAGGTCTTGGGTTGAACCGTGTTGTATGGCTTCTGCCTCCAATGGTCTAGCCTGACTGTGATGTTTAGAGGTAGATACTGAGTACCTATCGCTGTTCTCGTACCAACCTCCGTCTGCTCTAGCTGGATCTATCCATAAAAACATAGGGTAGTGTTCTCCATATGAATAGACTACATATACCTTGCCGTGCCATTTGGCAAATAGGTTACTACCTATGAACTCATCTCTGCGTTCAACGTAACTACGGCAATCTTTATTCGCTATTCTGTCCATGCATTCCTCCTATCTCTTACTCGGTTTATATTATATGTTTCCTCCACTAGCTTTCTTTTTGCTTGCCTATGAACTTCTAATAGTTCCTTTTGAGTATAGGCTTGCAATATATCGTATGTTGCCTCTTCAATGGTTCTACGAAATTCCTTTTCATTAATTTGAAATGGTTTGAACCACTTTTTTAGTAGGTGGTTACTTATATATACATCTATTGGCCGTATCATCTTCTTCCTCGTTTTGGGTTTCATGCTCAATTTCAATGCAATCTTGGCATAGATTAGGAGCATCTGAATTGTACTCTAGCAAGGTAGTTGGATATGATTCGTAACATCCTTCACATATTAAAGTATATGTTACATTCATTTTACCTCCCTTGCGTTAAAAGCTCGGACCAGTTCGTTTACTTCCTTTCTGGTCACATCGTGTTTTGCGGCTCCTTTATTTGGATTAACTACCATAAAATAGTAAAGCCATAGTTCTTGCTGTGTGGGCTCCAAATCCCTCCGTGTTCTCAGCAAGCGTAATCCCGCATCCATTGCTTTGTTGTCCATTAGTCCTCATAGTATGGTTCATCTAAATCGTTAGGTGATCCTTGTGGTTGACCTACACCACAGTTATCACGGTAGCCTGTACAACAATCGGTGCACATCTTACCTGCATAGACTCCGAAAGAATATCTTTCATCTATGTCATCTTTTGGTTCATGGCAGTAGCCACATATAGTTTCTTCAGTCATATCTTACCGCATCTTCTAGCTTGGCTACAAAGTCTGCATCTTGGAGCCAGTCATGGTGTAGTATTTTGAGTTCGTATCCACTATCGTCTACGGCCTCGTGCATTATCTTTATTTCGTCTACATGGAAATCAGATATGTAGTCATCCCGGTCATCGTCTTTTAGGAATCCCCATGCTTCTGTCATGCCTACAGAATCATTGTCCCATACTATATTGGTGACATAGACTCTTACTGGTATGCCATCTATTGCCCAATCTATATTCATAAGTCCTCCGTTTTGAGTATTGTTGCCTTTTGTAACTTAGAATAGCGGACTTTCACTTCACTATGACCTTCGTTCTTTATGTCCCGAAGGTTGCCCACCATTCCATCCCATCTAGAGCCTATATCCTGGACTCTAAAATCTATTTGGCTTTGTAGTGCTTTCTTCACGGCACTTGTAGACTTATAGTCTCGGCCGTATGCAGGTACAAGGGTTATCATGCGGCCTCCTCATTTACTAAATGTAATCTAGGAATACCTTCCCATGCCTTTTCTTCTAGTTGCAGGACAAACTCAAGAGCTTGCTTACGAGTTCTACCTGTGAAACCTACCCGTCTAGCTGAATCTAAGGTAGCTTTTGTTTTCCAGATAGGCATTTTCAGCTCTAGCTTGAGCCTGTGTCGTAACACGGCTAAGCCGTATCTGTAAATCTGGCTCGGTTCTGTCAACATGGTCATATAGCCTCCTCTAATGCTTTAAGGCGAGCAGTATGAGATCGAACACCCTCTAGTATTATATTAATTCGTTCTGCATCCTCTGACTTAACCTTGGCGAACAAATCTTCAAGTTCCTTTTCTTCTCTATCGAGGAAACTATCTAGTTTGGTATCTATCTCTCGGTGAATTATTGCTACTATTTCTGCTTCATTCATACATCCTCCTTGGTTGGAAAGCATCTTTCCTGAAGTCTCTGTTGTACTTCAGCAAATATACCTTGGAATTGTGTGGTTAGTTCATCATGGTTCTCAGCCTCTACCTTATGCGCTGGAACTTTTATTGATGCCTGCATACCTTCTAACTCTACGATATAGAATGGTGAGTAGTGTGGTTTGCCATCATCATAGCGTATTACTTTGCCTATAGCCATTCCACCTTTAGGATGTGGAACTCTTACTTTCAAGGGTTTCATATAGTCCTCCTTTGTGCAATGTTAAGTTAGCCCTAGTCTGGGGCATTTTAAGGAGCATACTGTATTGCTCTACGTCCATAAAGTAATCTGTTTGTTCCTTCTCAAGATACACTCCTAGAAGATATTCTAACAGACCTTTTGGTACAGTACACTCCCTATGTGTTATCGGACCCCTTGGTACAACATACTCATGGACTACTATTCTGTCCATAATACCTCAGGTTCCTCTTGGTAAGCCTTGACATACTTCAGAACATTCTCCTCAGAATAACTCTCGGAAGGATGAACGAACATCTTGAATGGAGCATACTCTCCAAAACATAGGCCTACCTTTCTCTGCAGGTCTTCAATAGTATCATTTCCTGCATTTAGTATTCCTTCTAACTGCCAATGACCTTTTGTGCAATTCTTCATGGATTTATACTCACGAAGGATTTGCACTAAATTCAATATAAATGAATCTTTTAATTGTATTGGCTCTATACATCTACTGACCTCTTGCATATTTACTCCTTTTCATTAAAAATTATACTTCACATATAGTGATGCAAAATATGTGCCAAGTTCTCTGATGGTCGAGAGATATTTACATATCCTAAATTCGACCATCGAAGAATGGCTATTATAAAAGGATTATTGTATTTTCAATCCTTAAAAGCATAACGAATATCATGGCCTGTAGAAGCATTATACAGACAGTCCCGACTAAATTACTATACATATTATATCACCTCCTCTCTACAAATGTCAAGCTAAAAATAAATTAATTCTCAAACTCCTCTAGTCATAAATTCTCCAGGTTTTTGAGTGATGCATCTCGCCAAGTTCTAAACTCGTTAAGATACGTTTCAGTAATACAATGGTTGATCCATTGCATTTCAGGGTGACCAATCATATTGATGGCCTCGATGTGTTCATCTCTGGCCTTCTCAGTCAATACTCTGGACAGTCTCATCCAGGCCCCACTGAATTCAGTTATGGCCTTGATGATAGCTCTTGTGTCCTCATCCATATATTCTCACCTCCTTTCATTTTCATATTCTTCTTCGACCTTATTTAATTCTGCATGGTCTCGTAGAATTGTGAATAGGCCAAAATCATCTAAGTATTCTTGACATTTGACCATAAACTCATTTATCTGGGCCTTATCTTCATCACTTACCCCAAAATCTAAGCAATCACAATAGAACATATTATCAATGTCTATCGCCCCATCACTAAACGTAGGATAAGCAATCCACTTGTCCATACTCTTTGTATAAGTATGGCCATCTGCATCATTATAAAAATATACAATGCTGTCTATGACCTTGATTTTCATTTCAATTCACCTCCTTTCTGTGTTGCGTTGTGTTATGTGGTTAGCAGTCTCCGTACACCATACACTACTACATAGTATATTTTTTTTTTTTTTTTGAACTACATAATGATGCAGGGAGATCGCTAGCCACAGGCCACGTTCTAACACAATTTTTAGTATTTGAGAGACTTTAGCACTTGAGAGTGTACAGCAAGGATTTATTTACTTCAACAGTTTAGCTAATTCTTTTGCAAGAGCAGGATTTGCTTCTAGCATAGTTTTAGCAACACGAGTTTGTACTTCAGTATCAGCATCTTTCAATACATTTACTGCTTTAGTCTGTTTAGTCTTCACAGTTTGAGCTTGACGCTCAGTTGCAGGGTGACGTAATTCAATATTCCACCCCGAATCCATATATGCTTGCATGAATGAATTAATATCATCTTGCTTCGCATTAGGATTTTCGACACAGTACTTTTCTAGAGTAGTGCGCACAGTATTATCAGCTAGGACAGCGACAAATCTTGTCAGCATATTACGACAGAGATATTCTTCTGTCCAATACTTCTTCAACTCGTCTAGTATATCTTGCGAGCTAAGTTTAGGATCTACTACTACACAGTAATTTCCATCACTATTAGTAGACTCGACAGCAGGCAATGATACATTTATCCAAGCATGATTCTCTTTTGCTGTTACACAGCGTTTGATTAGTTTAAACATACAATTCTCCATATAGATAGTTATATGCTGTACACTATCAAATGCTAAAATCAGATTCAATTTTCTAAGAGCTATTCGCAAATTGTATTAATTGCGAATCATAATTATTATTTTTTCAATCTCGTTTAAATGTTTGAAGATAATTTATTTTATCTTCAGTTATAGTATCGACACAATAAGTATTTTCATTAACATTATTTTAACTTTTTTTAAATTATTTTCGCTCGCTGCGGCAATAAATTATAATAATATTATGTTAAGTTAGCCATGTGTGATTATATGATTATGTGATTATGTAGATATACAGACGTATAAATATTAGAATGTTTATATGTATAAGTATTTAAATATATAAATATTTATATATACAAATATTTGCATAGGCAAAATCCCCCCTTGCGCGCGTCTTTTATTTTTTGACCCTCCCATACAATTTCTCCACCTAAAGTGTTTCATCTTTGTCATAAGGAATATATTATTCTTTGACCCGTTCTATTGACAAGATTAGTGTTACTATGTAAACTAAGACTGAACCTATAAAAGGAGGATTGTATGAAGTTTTCATCTTTAGAATACTTGACCCGATTACTCAGCGGCAAGTACAACAAGAAAGTGAAGGATAGATATAATGAATACCAGCGAACTATCTCCTGATATTAAATCATTTAGTTTGCCACCAGGCTCGCTAGAAAGCGTGGTGTTTGAAAGTTATAGTTCCCCGCAATTAAAGGAACTAAGACCTATTCATTATAGGATTATATCGCTTCATTTATCTGGGTTAAAGAATGTAGATATAAGCCGCCAGCTAGGTGTTCATAAACAAACAGTTTTAAATGTGGTGCATTCTCGATTAGGCCGCGAAGCTATCGAAGGTGCAATGGAGAAATACTACGATGAGTTCTATGAACTTGCGCCTAAGGTGGTTAAGACTATAAGGCAAACTTTAGAAGATGACGAGAATCCAGACCTACGGCTACGAGCTGCTAGTATGTGGCTTAAAACTTCAGGTTGGGAGGGTCGTAAGAAGAGCGTACAAACAAGTGAGGATAAGGTTAAGAACATTCTTATCCAGGCAAATAACGTACAAATGAATTAACGTATGAGTAGAGTTGCAACAACCGTAAAACTTTTACGATATTTAGGTAGTAAGGGTAAGTCGTGGGGTAGGGCTAAAAGGAAAAGGCACGTCGATGCTATCTTTAAAGGTGGTAAGAAACCTAAGTCATTATCGCAAAAACAGCGAATAGCCTTTTTAATGCGTCATAAGATGAACTACATTACAGGTTTAAGTGCAACTGCTAAGGTGGCTAGTCAACGTAAGAAGAAGAAAAAGAATGTCAACTAGGGGTAGAGAATATAGGAGCAAAAAACGTGACAAGCAAGGAGTCATGGTAACGGAAGCAAGGGTTCTTCCGCAATTTCAGAAAAACTATAGGCATCAAAGAAGGCGGTAATATGGCAAGATCAGCATTAGCATCGGCACTAAGCAAACTTTTTAAATATATGGGTACCCGTAATGTACGAGTACAGGCTAGAGGTTTAAAAAAAGGTATGGGTATTACAAGACAAGGTCAAGTTAAAAACTTAGGAGGTGGTAAAAGAATACTAAAGAAAACAGGTGGAGGAACTACCTTCCTTAAAAGCCATGCTAAAGTAGGAATGTCACGAGGTCAGAAAGCAGGTAGCGGCGCATTAGCTGTATCCGCAGTTGGGGCTGGTTATATGTACAAACCAAGTGGACCTCCCACAGCAGGTCAGAAACAATTCGCACCTGTAAACTGGAAAAAAGACGTAGCTAAATGGTCTAAGTCCGGGTATCATAAGTTTACCCCAGGTAGTCATTCAGCTAAACAATTTAAGCAGTCATATAATATAGCTAAGAAAACAGGAGCTAGTGAGTTTACTTGGGGACTAACAGGTAAGAGATATAAAGTTAATTAGTAAGGTGAGATACGTAATTTACGATAGAGAGAAACCACATGGACAGTCGCTGGCTCCCAGAAGATTACGGAGAGACACATACCCAGGCTATAGAAAAGTTCTTAAAGGTAAGTGACAAGAGTGGTAAGAGTGTATCGTTTATTCCAAATGTTTCACAAAGAAGAGTGCTGGCTAGGTTAAGCGGCAGAGATATAATTCCCAAGGCTCGTCAACAAGGTATCTCAACCCTTTTCCTAGCCTGCTTCTTTCTCGATTGCTTAGTATATGAGAACTTACGGTGCGTAGTTATAGCACATGATGCTGATAGTACAGAAAGGTTATTCCAAAGAGTAAGGTTCTTTCTGGATAACTTCATCGGTGATCAGATTGAAACGATAAGTAGTACGAAAAGGGAGATCCGGTTTGTAGCGACTAACGCTACGTTTTATGTAGAGACCGCAGGAAACACGAAAAGTGGTCGGTCTGGTACTATAAATCGCCTCCTCTGTAGTGAAGTTGCATACTGGCCGGATCCCAAAGCAATGACAGCAGGTTTATTACAGAGTGTACCTGCCACAAACTCGTTAGTAGTATTTGAATCAACTGGAAATGGAGCACAGACATGGTATCACAGGAGATGTATTACAGCAGCAAATCCAACATCTCAGTATACCCTGCACTTCTTAAATTGGAAGGATTTTCCAGAATACAAATTAAAGCTCAGTGAGGCTGAGGAAGAGTCTGTATATGAAACTCTTGACCCATCCATGGAGGAGCCTGAAGTCCTTGCTGAGCATAACTTATCCGCTGGGCAATTAGCATGGCGGCGTGAGAAGATAGATGAGATGGATGGAGACTTAGGTCTCTTCCGCCAGGAATATCCATTAACCTTAGAAGAGTGTTTTAGAAGCCGTGGTCAATCGTTCTTTCACAGAGTCTTTTTCGAGGACATTGGAGAGTTTTGGAAGTCGAGTGATGAGTCTTGGAATCTTACTAGGGATATACGTCATCCTATGCCTAATAATCATTATGTATTGGGTGCTGATGTCAGTGGTGGCGTTGGGGGAGATTACTCAGTCGTTGAAATCTTATGTTTGGAAGATAAAAGGCAAGTTGGAGAATATGTTGATAACAACGTAAGTCCCGATGCCTTTGCTGATATATTAGTTTGGCTGGGCAAGATGTATAACAACGCCTGGGTTAATGTAGAGACTAACAACCATGGTGGTGTAACTATAACAGAACTTTTACCTAAGTACCCTAGAAACCTTATATTCGCATCAAATACGTTATCGAGTGCAGTGTACGGTGTAGGAACACAGACAACCAGATCAAGCAAACTTAGTGTTATTGGTTTATTACGGAAGAATTTAGCTGAAGGTTTTGTTATAGTTAGTGATTACCTGCGGGGCGAACTTAGTTCATTTGTTGAGTTACCTGTGAGTGACATAAGTTCAAGATTACAAGCATCCGCAGGAACACATGATGATGCAGTTATGGCACTTGGAATGGCTAATATAGCAAGAGTTAATTATGAAGCATATTTGGCTTATCAAGGTAAGGGTGTAGTTAAAGTAGTTAATCCTGATGCAGAGTTTACAATGAGGGCTATTTTGGATAAGCATAAAAGACCAGACTTTCCATGCGCATCAGGACTAATTGAGTATAACTAATGGCTATCACTCCTGTAAAACAAAGTTACCGATTTATGGTGAGAGCTTTGAGGAAGTTTTCTGGCTCTAAAAAGAATATTAAGAAGCAAATCCAGAAGTATGATAGGTTATACCAGTTAAAGAATTATGATCTGTGGGCACCGAAACCTGGTAAAGGTTTAGAGTTAGCTAAGAAGCAAAGTTCTGGTTATTATGGGAGGAAATTAAAACTGGATGATCTCATAGATAAAGAGAATAGATTAACACACCCTTTATGGGGGAAGGTAAAGAAGATAAGGAAAAAGAGGCCAAAGGCCTTGTCTGACATGGAAAAAATGGAAAATGCTGAAAGAAAATTGAGAGAAGTTCTTACCCAAAGTTATTTTAACAGACCTGTTCCAAGAAGTTATAAGTCACGAACTGGTCGTTCATGGAGTAGTAGTTGATATGGCATTTAAAAAATTAGCAACCGCGGCTTTAATAAAGCTATTAAAAAAGAATAGAGGCAAGTTACAAGTCCTTGATAATCTACATAAAGGCAGGATAGCAGAAAGGAATTTTCTAAAGGATGATCCTCTTTATAGAGCTTCTCAAGGTAAACGACCACTAGAAACTGGTAATATGTTTAGGTCTGGTGGTTCTGGAACTGGTAGCGGTTTGGGTTTGTTTCGTAAGGCTGACAAAATTATGAGGAAAGCAATTAAAACTAGGCCAGCTTTGCGTGTAGGAGTTACTAAGATGGTAAAAGAACTTCGGGCGAGAGGTGGTAAATTGTCAAGTTATAGAGGTGGACTTACTGGTACAAATGCTCAAAAGGATATAAACCGTATGCAAAAGCAGATAAAGAAAGCTAAGAAAGCTGGTTATAAATTTGAATACGGATATTAAATGAATGTATTATTCCTTAGCTGTGGTCAAGGTTTAAGTATACCAGCGAGACTATCGCAGGAAGGCCACAACGTAAAGACATTTATCCATAATGATACTGCTAATACAGGTTCTGGTCTTTATAATAGGATCCCGTCATGGCGACCGTATGTAAATAATAGTGACTTAGTAATAGCTGATGATCCGTACTTTGGTTTCAAAGATAATAGATTTGATAAAGCGCCTACACAGGTATTAGGCCTTAGTAAGTTCTTCTCACTTGGTAGTCGAAATAATGGCAATAAAGTAGCTTTAATGAAGCTAACGGGTTTACAGTTATCTAACAGTATACCTGAATACTACATAGAAGCATGGTGGAACGGACGTAAATGGTGTACTCCTTACTTGCAAATTGGCTATCATTGGAACTTAATCTCTGAGGCATTAGGTCCTCGATTAGGCCCGATGTGTACTGTAGCTAGACCAACAGAAGAGTTACCACAAGGCATATTTGAGAGTTTTAGGAATTTAAAGGCAATATTTGAGAATAAGAATTATAGAGGGCCAGTCAGGCTCGGATTCGACGGTCGAAAATTGGCTGATATTCATGTTGGCTTTTCATTCGATAGCACCGAGATCTTTTTGGAAAGTATGCAACAGGATCCTTTCGATGTCCTTATTGAGATAGCTGGAGGTGTACGGTCTGACCTGAATATGATTGATAATACATATGTCTCAATGAGGATTCAACGCATAGGATGGCCAACAACGAAAGACCATGAAATTAAAGGACTGTTTGAGGCGAATGTAAAACACTGCGGTTTAGTAAATGTTAAGTATGATAAAGAACGGTATTATGCTACGCAAGTTTTTGGACCTATTATAAAAGTAGTTGCAAGGGGAGATAACTCTAAAAATGCCTTTTCACGTTGTGCAAGAACATTACGGAATATAACAATAGAAGATGCGATTTACCGCATTGATTTAATAGATACATATAAGACTAAAGATTACCCTAAGTTTAATGAAATAGCTAAGATATGGAAGGATACGAAAGCGGTCGCCCAGACGTTGGATGGTGGGAAGAGCAAATCAATTCCGGCGTAAAGTATCGGGAGAATTGGGCCAGCGAATCTAAGTGGCCTATGTGGCAAGCATTTTATCGTGGTGATTACCATGAGTCTATCTTGCCTAAGAATGTTGTTTTTATGATGCTTAGGATGATGACTCCAAGGATTTATTTTCGTAATCCAGGCATCTCAATAACACCAAAGAAGCCAGGCCCTGAGGCTACTGCGGTAGCGAAAGTAATGGAACGTGTATCAAACCAAATGATGATACACATGGGTGTTAAACAGGAAAGTAAGAAGCAGGTACAAAATGCTTTCTTTACAGGAACCGGCATAGGTAAGTTTGGCTTTGGTGCTGAACATTCTCCAACCCCCCAAGAGGAGGGTACCTATGCCCCTCTTACAAGGTCTGGTAACAAAGTAGAATTCACTCAGGGCATAATGGATAATATGCCATGGTATCGTACACTTGATACAGGTAATTTCGTTGTGCCGTGGGGTACTGACCGGTGGGAGAATACATACTTTGTTGCTGAGAAGATAAGCAGGCACGTAGATGATGTTATTAATGATTCTAGATTATCGCATAGGAAAGAAATTCAAGACCGTGCTTATAAGAATAGGAAGAATTATCCTACGCCTTTTGCGGAGACTATCACAAATAATCCTCGTGAGACCATTGATCTTTGGGAGGTTAGGGATAAACGAACAAGCAAGGTTTTTATAATTGCTCCTACGGTTACAGACAAGGTATTATACTTTGATGATGATGAGTTACAGGTAGGTAATGGACTTCCGTATTTTCCGATAATTTTTAACCCAGATAATGATTGCTTTTGGGGTATACCAGATATAAAGATACTGGAACCCTTCCAACGTGAGATTAACGAGATTAAAACGCAGATGATGCGGCATAGGCGTTTATCAATCGTTAAGTTCATTGCGACGGCTACGGCAATTAGTGAGGATGAAGCGGCTAAGTTACTTGATGAGGATGGACCAGGATTAGTACGGGTTCTGGATATAAATGGTATCAAGAACATTGAAGTTGCTCCAATCCCAGATAGTTTGCAAAAAGCCGAAGATCGCATAATGACGGATGTCAGAGAGATTATGGGATTATCTCGTAATGAAGCAGGCTCCTTTGGTGAGGGTTCCGCCGATAGAACAGCTACCGAGGTTAAGGCTATTAGAGAAGCCGCAAGTATAAGAGAGGATGAGCGGCGAGACTCTATCGCAGACGCTCATGTAAATATGGTGCGTTTAATGCACGAGGTTATTTACAAACATTGGACTGAGGAGCAGGTTGTCCAGGTTGTAGGACCAGATCAGCTTCCGGTGTGGGTATCTTTCGTAGGTAGAGAACTTGCAGGGTACAAATTCTTTATTAAGATTGATCCTGACCAGTCAGTAAGTGAAACAAAAGCTATTCGTGAGGATAGAGCCCAGAGAATGTATGCACTTTTAAAAGACAATCCATTAGTGGATTCAACTAAATTAACTAAATATGTTTTGGATAATATGATTGGTGTCCAATTCGATGATATGTTACAAGCGCAAGAAGGTGCTGGGGCAAGTCAGGAGAATCCGATGCCAATGGGTCAATTTGCACAAATGCAACAACCAGGAGTAGGAAATGCTTAGATCAAAAGGATCCTTCAGAAATGGCCGCAAGGAAGGTGCAAGGCCAAACTTTCATAACTTCAGAAGTTCTGGTAATGCCGTAGCATGGCGAGATCAGCCAGTAAAAGCCGCTGAGCCAGTAGTTGAAGTAATTGTTCCACCGGTTGAAAAGCCAAAAGCTAAACCTAAGGTTAAAAAAGCTAAAGCGAAAAAATAATATGGCTAGCAATCAAACAGTTCAAATGTTAAAGGAGCTTCATGCTATGGCTGACCCTAATCGTGTAAATGATGAGAAGGATGTTGGCGCAGTTATGGAAGCCCAGTTTGACTATTTCAAAGGCTTAAAGCAATTAGCACAACAGGATCCAGAGTTAGAACAGCGTATTCCAGAATACATTAATAATAACTTTGAGATTGCCAATGATGCTAGTAGTATGGGTATTAAATCTGGTAAGCTAAAGTCATTCCTGGATGATCGAGGTATGGAAACCTTACAGCAGATAGCACAGGAAGCTGATGCAAAACAAATCCAGCAAATGCAAGCGGAGCAACAACATCAGGCGCAGCAGCAAATGATGGCTCAAATACCACAACAAATGGCACAGGGGGCACTTGGCTAAGAGAGAATTTTCATCCTATATACAAGGTAAAGCGGAAGATCCAACTTCTGCTATAAATTCAGCATCTTTGGTAAGGCAAGGTAAGAAAATAGGGGCTAAGGCTTCTGCAACTTTTGCCGGGAAGGCATTACGAAAAAGTGCTTCCGTAGCTGGTAAAGGTCTTGGCGTACTTTTCGGAGGTCCTGCTGTTATTGCGGCTGATTTACTTATTTCAGATAATGCTGGGCAAGATCAATATGGTCGCTCTGTAGATACTCCAAAAGGTTTTAAAGCCGCAGAAGAGGATAAAGCTGTAGCCGATTATTTTACAGAATATGGTTCTTTTCCTGAGAATTTTGATCCTGAGGGTGGTCATAATATGAACGCTGTCCTTGATAATATTGAGAAGAAATTGAGAAGTGAACAAATGGCTAATCAAGTTCGACAGATTAATGGTGGTATGGCATTTATGCAAGGAAAGACTCAAACAGGTCCAACACCTGAGCAAGTAGAACGCCAAAAATTCCGTTATGATAGTATGAAGGCATTGACAGGTACAACTCCAGCCTTTAGTAGAGAATTAAAGCAGAGGAAAATGGTAGGACCTTCGCAAGCAGTAATGGATCAAGTTAAAAGAACATCAAGGAAATCTTAATGCCAGCATACGATTTTAATTGTCCGGCTTGCGGACTAAAAGAAGAACGATTCGTTTCTTATAATGAAAGGAACGACCAAACCTGTTTAAAGTGTGCAGACACTTTAAATATTGCTTGGGTGAAATCCCAAGCGCCCGTTATCTTCCGAGAGGATAACTACCAGATTGGTCCTGACAATAGAGCCGGGACTCATATATCATCTAAGCGGCAGTTGCTTGATGAGATTAAATATGCTAACGATAGTAACCCTAATCCAGTAACTTTTGCAAGTGAATATTATGGATAGAAAAAAAGTAGACGACCAAGCGAATATTAGAAAGATTCGTGCGGAAGTAAAGTCAGAGGGAAAACCCCCTGAAGTGGCAACGGTCAATATTGTATACACACCTTCGGGTGCTGGCTACCAGATTGACATAAAGTGCACCAACGCACATCTGATTGGAACCGGCAGATCTGAGAGGATCGCTAGTAAAATGAGAAAAGAAATTCACCGTCAACGATACCATCAGGTATCTGATGCGGCATAGATAGGAGCAACATGGCTGAAGAAGCACAAGAAGAAACACCCTCGATGGGTGAACTAATGCAGTTAGTACATCAACAGGGGCAACAGATTGCCTCATTAAGTACTCAATTAGAAAATGCTGGAGAGCAAATGGCTGCTTATACTGATGCCTTGCAAGAGGGAGATCAGTATGAACCTGATTATAGCCAAGATATATCTGAAGAGGAATTAGAAAGTATGACTAATTCGCAGTTAATGGGCCACATTGAGCAAAGAGTTGGTAATGCAATTCAAAATGCAGTTGGTTCAGCAATGGAGCCGGTAAGTAATGATCTTGCCGCAACTCAGCAGTATATGCAGAATAACAATGTTAGTGCGGAGATAAACCGCCTATCAAATACTCACAGAGATTTTCAACCTCTCGCTAATGAAGTGGCAGACATTATACAGGAACGAGCTGATAATGGTTATAATATTTCGATGGAAGATGCCTACCATATAGCAAGGGCTGCAAATCCAGATAAGGTCGCAAACATAAAGAATGAGCTTGACCCGCCAAAACCTTCCCTAAGTGGAGGGCTTTTGCCGACAAGCAAAATGATTGGTGAAACTGGCAGTAAGCAAGATCTAGACTTCGATGAGGCGGTTGATAAAGCCTTTAAGGAAGAGGTTACAGATCAAGGCTTACAAAACTTATTCGATGAGTCTGGTATAGCAATATCAGAAGCATCCTAATCTTAATCTAAGGTAAAATATGGCTACTGTTCGTTCACGAACTGAGGCGTTAGACAGCTTGGCTGTCAGTACATGGCGCCACATGAAGCAACGAATTGCCGACCAAGTATTCAACGAGGTAGTTTTCTTCGCATACTTGAAAAGCAAAGGGAAGTTGCAGACTTACCAAGGTGGTAAGTACATAGAGACTCCGGTCTCATATGCCGAGAACGACACGGTTGGATGGATTTCAGACCAAGATGCGGTCAATATTAATGACATTGATCCGTTGACAACGGCTGAATATAATTGGCGTTACTTAGTAGCTTCGGTTACTCGGTCGCAAATCGAAGAACAAAAGAACCGTGGCAAGATGCAGATTATAAATCTGTTGAAGCACAAGATGGAAGTTGCCCAAAACTCACTTGTTAAGGAGATTGAAACGAGACTTTATAGTGCCGTTGATTCTACTAATAAGATGATGGAAGGTCTCCAACATCTCGTTCGTGATGACCCTACTACCAGTACAACTATTGGTGGTATCAATCAATCAACTTATAGTTGGTGGCGTAATAAAACGCTCAACTATGGTACTGATGCAAATTTTGGTAACAACGATAGTAGATCATCGGCTGGTGCTAATGTTTTCGGTGCTGCTCATGCGTCTGGTCCAGATAAAGGTATTGTCGCAATGCGAGAAACAAAGGACAACTGTTCTAAGTCTCTCGGTAACGAAAGACCTGACATCATTCTGACCGACTATAATATTTATCGTGCGTATAACGCCTCGATAGATGACCACTTGCGTATCATAACACAAAAGGTTGGTGACTTGAGTTTTCAAACACTTACGTTTGAGGGCTTGCCGATTCTTCCTTCGGACCAATGTCCGCAAGATACATCAAGTTCACTCTCAAACGGAACATTTACAGCTACTAATCCTGGTAGTCGTATCTATATGCTTGACACAGATCATATCTATGCTTATTATGATCCAGGTATGTATTTCGACATGACGGAGTGGAAGCCTGTTCCTAATCAATTGAAGCGCGCGGCTCAGATTGTTACAGCAATGAATATGATTGCTTGTAGCCGTCGGTCAAGTGCTGTAATTTACAACTGCTTCACGGCAGCTGAAGGTTCATAAGGAGTAATTTATGGCGAACACCTATACCTTAGACGACAAGGGTCAAAAAGTCGTTTGGTCGGGTGCTGTTACCGATGTTCATACCAATCAGAAAGAAGTCATTGGTTCGACTCGCTTTCATGGTATGAAAGTATACCGTTATTACAAGTTTGATAATGGTTCCGGTGATATAGCAGCCGCAGTTGGCGATATTGCCGTCTTCAAAGCAACAACTCAGGATACTGTTACTAATGATGTTAGTGATGGAGACACAAATAAGGTAGCTGCGGGAATGTTTGTTTCCGTGCCTGCTGATGCGCAATTTTGCTGGTTACAGGTTCGTGGTCCTGCTACTGTTAATCAAGCCGTTAATAGCGGTGCTGACGGTGCGGGTTGTCAACCTCACTCAACAAATGGCATGCTTACCATTCAAACTGCTTCTGATATTATTGCACCTTGTGCAACAGCGTCGGATGTTAGTGCTAAAATGGTTTGGCTCCATTGTGTAATGTAGGGAACCTATGGGAACTTTGACGCTCGGTGATATTCGTAGTCAGGTCAAGTTAGCTCTTGGCAACCGTGAGGATTTAGATGAGCATATAAACTCTCTAATCAACACCTGCCAAATGCGGCTAGCTAGATTCTTTGACTTTGAGGAGATGATTTCATTAGACGACCTGACAGTCGCCTATACTGGAGTTAAGCTCACCGATGCGTCAATTTCCTTACCTACCTATACAAGAGATGTTCATGGCATTTCAATTATAGATGGTGATAATTACTATGTAGTAGAGCCTATAGATAGGCGAACTTGGAAAGCACGCTATTTTAATGCCATAGTAAGTGGCACTACAAGTAGACCTACACAATATTGTATATTCTCTGGTACTATAGAGATTTATCCTGCGCCAGATCAGGCTTATGCGGCGAAACTCAGGAGAAGTAAATGGCCTGTAGATTTATCAACGGATGAGAGCAAGTCAGAATTAAACCAAAAAGATGATTTATTAATTGCTCTTTCTATTTGTTGGACACTTTATCACTTAAATAATACTGAAAGGGCAAATGCTTATTGGGCTGTTTTTAAATCAATGGTTAAGGAAGCTATTGATTCACAAACAGTCAAACCTGACCTATACCAGAAACTAGATGTAATGAGTCCAATACAGTCTAATTATTGGGCAGATCCATTTGTACGAACCTTAAATTACGGATCATAAATGGCTAATAAATATGCGCTGAGCGAGGCAACTCCCGCTAATACCGATGATGCCTTAGAAGGGCCGCTTCGTATTAGAGAAATTAAGCAAGCATATAATGAACGGCTTGGGAGAGACCATCTTATGGGTGGTATTACCAGTCCGGATGTGATTGCACAAGGAGCAGATTCCGCAGACTCAGGTTATCATAGACGAATAACTATCCGAGAAGAAACATCAGCCCAAGGTAACACTGCTGATACAAGGTTAAATGCGAGTAGTACTGGCATAAATCATAGTACTACTGCTAAAATGGCTGAAGTTTGGATGGAGAAACATTCAGGTACAAATGATGAAACTTCTATGTTATTTCTTGGTACTGAGGGTACTGGAAACCAGCGTACCGTAGTAACTACTTCGCAGGAGCAAACTCTTACTAATAAGACAATGACTGCTCCTATCCTAAATGATGCAACACTCTCAGGAGGTTCTGGTTCTATTGATGGAGTTGCTATCGGGCAACGAGAAGCGGATTCAGAGGCTGACCCAGTTGTAACCGCTGGAGCAGCGGCTGGTAAATTTACTACGCTTGAGTCTACTGGAGATACTGTTATAGGAGATGCTGACACAGATACACTTACCTTAAAAGCGGCAACTAATGGTCTTAGCACAGATGAAGGAGGTACTACTGGCGCTAATAAGATGTATGCAGGTATTGCAGGTGAGATTAGAATGTATGCTGGATCTTCTGAACCTGCTGGTTGGTTATTTTGTGATGGTAGGCAGTTACTTCATACTGGGACTGGTAACAGATCAGAACTTTATGACGCTATTGGTCTTACTTATACAGATACAAGTGAGTTTGGTTCTAGTGGTAATAAAAGATCCTCCGCAGATTGGTTTAGAATACCAAATTTATGTGGTAGAATTCCAATAGGAACAGGAACAGGGGCAGGTACAGATGGAACTGAGCTAGGTTCTGGTGCTTTAACCGTAAGAACTCTTGGTGATTATGGTGCAGATGAGACTCATACATTAACAAAAGAAGAGAGTGGCGCAGGACCGCATTATCATGTACTTACTCAAACTAATCACGATCATGGTATAGAAACTGGATCAGAAGGTTATAAGTACGTGCTTAGGCGTCGAGATGATGGTGGATCTACTGTAGCATCTGTAGATACATCTGTAGGTGAACCAGATCTTGCAACATCTAAAGCATTAGTTGCTGATAAGGCTACAATAATAGCTAGTGCCGCACTTGATACTGAGGAAGAAACAGAAGCTGAGGCTATTACAAGAACGGAAACAGAAGCAGAAACTGACCCCGTTGTATCAGTAGAAGATGTGTATAGAACTGATAAAACTGATCTAAACCGTGGAGTTAAAGCGGCAAGTGCTCATACTCAAATGCAACCATTTGTTGTAATAAACTACATTATCAAGTACTAGAATGGTACAAGTTAGGAATATTGATATTGAGTTAGGATGGTCACAGATTAAATTAGATCAAGAGTGGGAAACGGCACAACACGAATTACTTAAATATATAGACGACATGGATCGCAGATTTACCGATCTTTATAATTGGATAGAATCACTCACAGTACCAGAATATACAACAACACAACGGGATGCACTTGCATCGCCGCAAAACGGACAAATGATTTATAATAGTACGACTAATCGGATTGAGATTAGACAAGCTGGTGGTTGGAAGTACTTAACTGTATCTAGTGTGTAATGGCAGAAGAATCACAAACTGAACCGGTCGGTACTCAATACAAGTTTATATCAAACTTTACACAAGGTATTCGTAAAGACCTTAGATCTGATGCTTTACCGGACGAAGCTGGTCTTACGGTATATAATGTTACTTTGCGTGAAGGTATTGTGGCTGTAGATAAAGGCTATGCCCAGTTTATGTCTGGTATTGAAGGATCACCGCAAGCAATCTTTCAGAATAATTATCCGAACGGTACTTCGGATCTGTTACTTGTTACAACTACTACAGTATTTGAGAGGTTAGCTGGTCAATGGGTATATTCAATTGGTTCTGATGGGACTAACATTCATAGGACAACTCTGACTGCGGCGGCTGCAAAAGATGCAACGGTTATAAATGTAGCAAGTGCTACTGGGATGGTTGCTGGTGGTAAGATTGGAGTACGTTACATAAGTTCTACATCGCTTGCCATTACGGCTACAACTAAAGCCGCAAAGTCAATCTATCGAGTGTCTGGAGAGCAGGTATTTAATTCTGGCGATAAGATAGTTGTTACAGGTTATGCAGTAGCTACCTGGAATGTAGAGCAAACAGTTGATAGTATCTCAGTTGCCGGTGATGCTACATATACGGATATAACTACAACTTTAGATAGTGCCGCTTTTGCTAATACTACGTCAACGGATCCTAAGATTGAAAGATTTGGAGCATCGCAAGAACATAGGACAACTATTGATAGTATATCTACTCTAGCTATTACATTAGATGACGCTTTACCTGGTAGAGCTTTGAAGCTAGCAGGTGTTGTATTACCTATTACGTTAGCTGGTCAGACTGAGTATATTCCAGATTATGTTACAGTACCGAGTTGGACATTAGCAATAACTGGAAGTACCAATGCAACTATATCTGGAACTGCGGTTGTTACAAACTATATAGATGAACCGTTTTTTATATGTAAGGGAGCTGGAGGCTCAACCGTTAGATTCATGTCCTTGGATAAGATAACAGTATCTCCCTTTACTGATGCGGCAAATGATCTTACTGACTTTAGAGCCAAGACTGTAGAGTTATGGAATAACAAACTTGTATTTGGTAGGTGCATAGAGAACGGTACAAATCACGGTTCTAGAGTTAGGATGAGCTGTGCTTTTGACGGACTTACTAGCTCACTTTACGAAAACTTTACAAGTGATGATGGTGGCGAAGTATATGAGTTAGTTTCCGGTGACAGTAACATTCAATCTATTAGGCTTTTAGGCAAGTTATTAATAGTATATAAGCGTAGTATTATTTACAGAGGTGACTATACGGGAGGCATCAATGCTTCTACTAGGTTCCAATCAACCATTATGAATGAAGGTGCTATAAGCACTCATGCCATAGTTCAAGTACCTGGAAAGCATTACGTTGTAGGCACAAAGAATATATATGAATATACAGGAGGCCTTACATTAAAAAACATTGGTGACCCTATTCGAGAGGATCTATACACTCCAGATAGGTTTGCTAACGTAACAATGAAGGAGTTTATTCATTGTGTGTATGATCCTGAATTACAAGAGTTCCTTTTGTTTTATCCTGAAGGCACAGTAAAAGGGATGCGTAAGGCATTTAGATATAGTGAGCAGAATAAGGCATGGTCAGCTAGAACATATGCACACTTCTTCAATTTTGCCAATACTTTCAGATCAACTGAGACTCTTACATGGGGTCAGTTGAATCAACCATGGAGTAATTACAATCAGCCTTGGGTTAGTGCTTTCTTTGTTACAGAAAAGTTGCATAGGTTTTTGCTAGGGCAAGGTGAGCTTGTTGGACCTACTGGTAATGTAGATACAGAAACGGCTTATGTATTTGATGCTAATTCTGTAGCTACTACGGATAATGTTTATACAATACCTTGGCAGTATGACACAAAGGATTTTTATCTACCTAATAGTTTTATTCGTGTGGATTTTTTAGACTTATACTCCTCAGGTGATGATGTTACATTATGGTATTCAGAAGATCTTGGTAACATATGGACTAGAGTACGGGCTCTTGAACCTAAAAGTACAATAGAACAGGAACGGGTGCATTTGAATAAAGCCGCAAAACGAATACGTTTTAGACTTAAAGGTAGTAGTTCTAATTTTCAACTTGGGTGGATGGGATTCTCCTTCACTCCTGAGTTTTCTTGGTAATCTTCGACTGGCGAATATATTATGATTAAATTTGAAGGATTTGAGTTAAGCAACTCTGAGGATAGTATAATAAATAGGCAACCTAGCACACAGCCTCATATTCTGAAACAGTTTATGAGTGCTTTGGGAGCTACAAAAGGTAGTTCTAGCTGGGAGAAAAAGTCTCTCCAAACAGATGAACAAAAAGATTGGTTTACAGAAGCAGGAGAAGGTTATAGAGATTTAAAGTATCAAGGTCCCGGTGAATATAAGTCAGGTAAAAAAGCAGATGATTTAGAAGGTTTTAAACGTTCATCATTTGATTCTCTTAAAACCTTAGGAGACGATGCTAGATTATCCTTAGAGGGTTTAAACAAACTCCGAACTTATGGAGCTACAGCGGCAACGCAAGTTAATCCTGATATACAAGCGTTAAGAGGTTTAGGTGATAAAGCATGGAGTGGATTTGATCATCAGTTAGCTGAGACTACTAGAGGTGCCAGAGAGAAACTTCAACAGCAGGATATAGCGGCAAGACGAGGTGGTCCAGCGGGAGCTCCTGTAGGTGGAACCGCTTTGGCTAGGCTTGGCCGTGAGAATGTTATGGAATATGGTAAAACAGTTGGTAGTGCCGCTGCTAGAGCAGTTGAACAATCAGCTTTCCAAAAGCAACAATTAGCAATGCAAGCTAGGATGCAAGCAGGTCAACTTGGTATTCAGGGATTACAATTAGGTTTAGGAGGATTACAGACAGCTCAGCAAGGTGAGATAAGTCAAATGGGTATATTACAAGGAGACTTAGCACAAAGACGGCAACTAGCAGAACAGTCAAAACAATTTGGAGCTGGGCATGAATTAGATATAGCCCGGTATGGTGAACAACAAGCACAAAGTCAAAATTTGTTTAACCAGACAAGAGCCGCAGGACAAAACCAGTTTGCTCTGAGTAGGTTGCAAGGATTAGGAAATTTATCTACTGCTAAAACATTTGAGAATATAAAGAATGTTAAGAAAGGATCTGCCGGATTAGGTGGAGCATTGCTTGGAGCCGCAGGAACTATAGGTGGTGCGTATCTTGGTGGAATGGCAGGCAATCCAGCATTAGGAGCGCAACTTGGTGGTTCCTTAGCAGGATCTATGGTAGGTCAAATGGGTTATGGTGATGATGGCACAGGTGCTATGATGGGGCAAATGGCAGGGCAAGCGTACGCAAGTTCTATAGGATCAGGTCCGCAAGGAATACAAACCCGTGAAAATTATTTAGCTAGTAAGAGGCAAGGTCGACCAAGTTGGCAGGATCCTAGAAACTATCAAATGCTTGATCCTAATATACAAGCAGGTTATAAACAGCAAGGAGAAGTACCATGGTACCAAGTTGGTGGTTATCAAGGTGGAATGCACGTGCCAGGTGCGTACACTAATGCAGGTCAAGATCGAGGTTACTTGGCACAGAATTATGGATACGGAAGCTCATATCTAAACAGACCTGTGACAGGTGGGTACGATTCAACAGAGGGATACTATAGCAATTTCTAGAGATATTAAATGGCTCAGGTAATATACGAAGAAGGTGACGAGGAATATTGGCAGGCTCCTCTAAGAGAAGCTATTGTTAATATAGGAAATTCATGGGCTGGTGGTGTGATAAGACGCCAGACCCAAGCCTACGACTATGCCAAAAATGTAGCTAATAATGCCCACCAAACATTCCTAACACAGATGGGTATTAAGAGTAGAGAGAAGATCGCTCATAGTTCTTTAACGGCAACAAAAGAACGTAACAAGGTTTTAGATAGACAAAATGCTAGAACATGGCGAATTAATAAACAGAGAGAGGCGCGCGAGCAAGAAAAATTTGCTATTGAAAAAACTAATCATGCAAACGATGTAGCCGCAACAGGAGCGGCTCAGGATTTATTAGCCTCTTATGAGAATTTTCAAATAGATAAGAATGGTAATATAGCAGTAACCGGTCTAACTGAGGACCATAGGAAAGAGCTAAGAGATACACTAAAACTTTCTCCTAGTATTAATGCTACATTTTTTCCTGCCATAAGGGATTACAATAAGAGGCAAAAAGTAATAGCTGGTAGATTACAAATGTTAAAAGCGTTACAAGGACAATATGATAGCAAGCCTGGTGCTGTGCCTAATGCTCCTACGGTTATATCTAAAATATTACAAGTAAATCAACCTATTACTATAGAACAGTTAAAGGGTGAGCCGGGAAAAGAATATCTGCAAGCCTTATCAAGGGAAGTTAGAGGTGATGAAAGTTGGGCTAGAATTTTAGAATCCTATAAAATAGATAAAACAACCGCTACTACTTTGAAAGCTCCTCAATTTGATGGGTTAGTCGCACATGGCCAAATGCTGGGTGATATGTCTTTAAGTAATGTAGATTATGAGTATAGCCCTACCTCAGGAATGCAACTTGGCCGTAATAAAGCATATTTTGAAGGCAAAAAACATTTTGCAAATGCCTTTAAAGCTGGTGATACAAGTAATGCCGCTTTATTTGCATCGATCAATAACTTGGAAGCTGGGCACCCAGAGATAGCTAAAAATGCTGTTAATATGGTCGCTGGTGCCGCTACTAGCTTTATGCAGGATAATAAGGTTTACTTTACAAATCCTGATGCACTTACCTCAGCTTTACGGTTGAAGATGACAAGAGTAGCTCAGTCAGGTCCTGGTGCAACACTTACACATACTTTTAAAGATAGTAAAGGTAAGACTGTAACCTCAGAATCAGATTTAGGCGATGATCCAACAGATCAACTGATCCATAAGTTAATGTTTAGTGAAGGTACTCCAGGAGAGCAAAAGATTCTAGCTGATAAAATAATGAAAACTTTTGTTAAATCTCAAAAGTGGCATACAGGTTCCTCACCAAAAATTAAATCTATTGTTGGGACTAGACCAGAAGGTACGAAAGAGATAGCTAATCTTTTCCCGCAGGATGGTGCGCCTGATGAGGAGGTAGCGGATGATGAGACTATAGAAAGTGTTAATAATGGTGTTATAGTTGGAGATGGTACTCCATCAATGACTTCACAGTTGGGAGCCGCTGAAATACCAAATCCAATGACGGATAATATAGGCGATTTAGGGAATAAGACAGGTTCATCTTTACTAAAAGATGGTTACCTTATGAAATCTATGAATAGCAGGGCTGGTGCGGAGCAAATATCTGGCCTTGCGGATGGAAAAGTTAAAGACGGTACTCTAGATTTAAGAAAAATTCCTACTGCTCAGTTAAATCACATAATGTTTAGTGGTAAGACAGATACTCCAGAGCAAAAGTTCTGGACAAAGAAATTAGCGGATATGCAAGTTAAGGCAAGTAGTGGTTTAGGTGATTGGGCTCCTAATAAGACATACAGACATTTGAAAGAATTATACGAAGTAAATGAAGATATAGCGTCACAGGTAATGACACAACCTGGTTACAGAGAGCATTTGTTTAGCCAAAATGGAGCGCCTTTAGCGTGGCTTCGGGCAACAAATGCTACTCCGAAAGATGAGAAAATAGATTGGACATCCTTAACAGAAGATTTCAAGAGAGCGGACCCACCCATAGAGGAAGGAGATAAGCGTTGGGTTATGTGGGATACTATCTTTAAAGCTCTAAATATTAATAAAGGTCTGAGAGATGATGGCTCAGATTTTGGATCTGGTGCTCGAATCCGTAGATTAGTTCAAAAGTTTATGATGCAAGCAACTCGTACTGATATAAGCGGATAATGGATTTTTCATTATACAATCCAGACGGTACATATAATGATGGTACTCCACAGCCTCGGCCTAGTACAACACCGGCTGAGCAAGCAATGAGTCCATTTATGCGTAATATGTTACCAGCAAGCCCACAAGAAGATGGTCCTGGTTGGTTTAGTAGGCAATGGGATAGAATTGCTTTCCAGAACGCTAAGCCAGGTGACAATGTATTTCAAACCATGTGGGGGGAAGTGAGTGAGGCTGGTTCTAGTTTGATGTCTGGACTTAGAAGAAGCCGATATAACTACGCATTAGCGGCACAGAACTCAGCAGAATTTGTTGCTGATAAAGCAGGTTTACAGTTTGATGCAAAGAAAGATTTCATGGCTGCGGCACTTCATAAATGGAAGAATATGCAGATAGAGCCTACTACTGAGGAGTGGGAGGATCAACTCGCATATTTAATCGGACAGCTTGCACCGGATGTAGCAATGTTATTTGTTGGTGGTGGTGTAGTTGGAGGTGCTGTTTCATTGGGATCTAAGGCCGCAGGCTTTGGTAAAAGTGCCGCTGGTATTGCAAATATAGTGGCTCGTGTTACAGGTGATGTAGCAATTAATACTACACAGGTGTTGGCACATGAAGCCGCACAAGCAGAGATTGAAGGTAGAGAAACAGAATATGGAAGAGCAGGTAAAGAGGCAGTGGTTATGGCGGCATTGATGAGTACAACTGGAAGAGCCGCAAAAGCATTTGGTTTGAGTAGAAAATCTACTGCGGTTCTTACTGGAACGACATTAGGAGGTGCTACCTCTTTATACTATGATGATGATGACCCAGCCAAAGGTGACGCAATAGCCGCTAATGCTGTTCTAGGAGGCTTGTTTGGATTAGCTGTACCGCAAACGAATAGAGTCGGAGCTAGAGATTTACAAACATGGGTGCGTTTAAGGAAGCAAGCCGCAAATCCACCTCAATCAATGGTGGAATGGCAGAAAGAATTTTTCAGAGAGTTCTTACCGAATAGCTATGAAAAGGTTTGGGACCACGAACCAAAAAGAGAGGAGAAGTTGTATAAAGGGCATTGGAATGATGCTGAACATATGAGTCCTAAGGATGAATTTCTGCTGTTTTTAAGTCAGGCTTCCAAGAAGAATGTTTTTGGTTATAACGATAAGAATATTGTGCAACTTCTGGCAGAATTTGGTGAGCAGAGTGCTTTAGGTGAATACAAATTATTAACGGATCCTGCTAATCCGAATACACCTGGTGGAGGTAGACAACAGTCATTTGAGCTTAGAACTGGTGTAGATAAAAAAACCTTATTGCAAGAGGCTAAAGTTTTAGTAGATAGTATTAATGAAACAGATGCAGTTTGGATGAAAGATCATCCTAGCTACAAACCTAGAGTAGAACAAGCGCATACACCTCCACAATATAAAGATAGACTAAACTTAAAAAGAACTAAGGATGGTAGTAAGCAACGGGAAGAAGGTGTTATAGCTTTAGATAAGGATAAAAATAATCAGCCATTAATGGCACATGAACTTAGTTGGAGAGAGTATAGCTCTGTGGAGGGTAGTACACCACAGCATAGAGAGTATCATCTAGGCGAGATTCGCAAGGCCGCTAATGAATATAATCCAAAGGAAAGAGGCAAGAAGAAGAAATCATGGCCTAACAAAGGTGGAATAATTCAACATGAATTGTGGGATGATTTTGGTCATATTCACTCAAGACCTAAGGGAGGATTCCAGAAGCAGGGAGCCGCTGAGACTGGTAGAAACTTAGCTAATAGAACAAAACAAACTATACTGGAAAACTCACAACAATCTCATGATGCCGTTAAGAAGGTTCTCAATGAGAATAATCCATCATGGACAGATACTCTGTATAGGTGGCTTGTTGATCCAGGTGGTAGAATACTTAACACGCTGGAAGAAGCAGGCATGGTCTCAGTTAGAAATGCCGCGCAGTTGACATCCCTTAAAAAGGGTAAGGTAGAGCAGAAAATGCGGGAGATTGATGATAAAGTTGATTTCTGGAATATGAGCCCAGAGGAGGATAGCATCATAGCTTCGTATTTATTCCTTAATGCTGAGACTGATAATGTAAAACGTCTTGGGCATGATCCTGATGTTAAGAGAGGAATCGAGCAAAGACCTGAGAATATTGGACCTGCTTTGGCTGCTTTACGAGAAGATGCCAAGAGAATGCCTGGTGGCTGGGAAGCTATGCAGAAAAAGATTACAGCTATAGAAGATTTATTTGGCGAGATGTTTGAAAATTTGCATGAGCATGGAATAGTAGGTGACAAGACTTTTGACATATTGAGAGAATATAAATATGTACCGCAGAAAACTATACATGAAGCGATGCGAAAATATCAAGATCATGTCTTGGAAGCTCGCAAAAAGGAAGGTAGCTTAGATGTAACTGATAGTGCCTTGCATGATTTACAAGCTGATGCAACATTAAAAGGCAAACACACTAATCTAGAGTCCCTTGTTACAGAACATATATCTAAAGTTTATTCTTTAATAGCCAAGAATGAATTATTTACTGAAATGTCGAAGATTCCTGACTCACCATATTGGACTTTGGATAAACCGAAAGGTAGAGTTGGTGGTGAACCTGACATAAATTTTAATAAACATTCATTCATGGTAGATGGTGAACCTACACCTATTTGGGTAGAGAAAAAGGTATCTACATTGTTACAAGCTAAAGATGATAGTTTCCTTAAAGCTGACCTGAAAACGGCTTTACGTTTTATTTCCGGTGTTCACCCTATTCAATTAACGGCTGTAGCAATCAACCCTATATTTGCTATAGCTACGCATCCACTTGATCTATGGAGTATAGCCACACACCATCAGGCTTTGCCTAAGTCTACGCCTAAGGTTATAAAAGATATGTATGTGCATAATGAAGTGACAGGTGCAGTTCCGATGCTTAAGAATTTTATGCACGCTTGGAATAGAGATGATGTATATAAAAAGTATTTAGAGAATGATGGTGTTACAACTACCATTGTGTCTAGTATTAGTGCCGCTGAAATGTTTAAAAGGTCTACCGATATGTTAGACAAGCAAAAAGGTACTGAGAAATTTAAGCGAGGTTGGAATAAAGGTATAGAGATGTTGGGTAAGTTTGGTCATACTATGGAAGTTGCCATGAGAATGACTGAAGTTGATATGTTGGTTAAGACTGGCAAATACACAGCAAAGGAAGCTGGACATGAGTCACTTAGAAGGCTGAATTATGGTAGACGTGGTGAATTCATGCACCTTCTGGATTCTCTTGTACCATTTGCTAATGCACAGGCACAAATATTGGCATCTCAGATGAACGAAATTAAGACTCCTAAAGGTCGTGCAAGGGCTCTAGCTACAATGGGTCAGCTAACAGCAGGATTAGCATTAACTAGGATTCTAGTTGAAGAGAATTTTCCTGGTTTTACAAAAGATATACCTTGGGAAACTAGGATGCGTTATTGGATTTTCCCTACTGGTGCTAAAGAAATAGATCATAAAACTGGGCAAGAGAAACAAGTTTTCCTCAAAATAAAGAAAGCATATAATCCTTTCTTTATGATGGCTAATGCTGGTGCTGAGTTGGCTCTGGATGCTTATTACTACGGTAAGGAAGGGTTGCCACCCATGAGTACCTTTAGTCTATTTTGGGATGCCCTTAAAGTAGCTAGTCCGGTTGAATTACAAAATAATATACCTCCTGCTGGTAAAGTACTCTTAGCATGGACGGGTGATAAAGGAGTTGACGTAAGTGGCAGGGATGTTTACAAAGGTCCTATGGTTGAGTCTCGCGAAGAGGTTAATACAGAACTTCATGGTGGGAAAAAGACTCATCAGTCTGCTATAGCAATGGGTGATTTAACTGGTCTTAGTCCTGTTAGATGGGAAAAATCTTATGATTCCTATGTAGCACGGAATCCTTTGTCTTGGATAGCTGGTAGTTTTGTTGAGACTCCTACTGAAGCATCGCAAAGTACTATCTCGGAAGCTGTTAAGTTGCCAGGAATTAGATCTTTTACTGGAACTACTGATAAGAGATGGGCTGAGTATGAAGCTGGTATACTAGCGCGGAAACAGGCTGGCTCTACCATGTACCATGAGTATCATGCTAAGGTTTTAGCACCTCTTTCTAAATTATATAATAGAGATATAGGTCCTAAAGAATTCATTAGCCAGATAAAAGCCTTGTCAAAGGACGCTAAGCCTAATATCAAAATAAAAATGATTGATATGGCACAAAAGGAGATAAAGGCAAAAGCATTTATGGATAAACTTTTGAAGCAATTTCCGGCTGATCTAGTTTATGATAATATGCAGAACTTTGCTTTCTGGGCTATATTACGTTTGATTGATGAACCAGTGGAAAGGGCTGATCGGTACTATGATAGGTTGTATGAGATAGATGACCCTTATTGGTCAAGGCAATTTAAAAAGATGGCGGCAACCAGAGGGTTATTTAGTGATCGCTTTTTTGCCGCTGAAGTTCGTAAACTTGAGAAAAAAGGAAAATAATGAGTATAATGACAAATTACCTTGAAGAGAAGCTAATAGATCATCTCTTCAAAGCAGTAGCTTACAGCCACAGTTCACCGGCTTCATGGTACATAGCACTACTGACTGCGGCTCATGGTGAGGATGGTTCAGGTGGAACTGAAGTCTCTACGTCTGGTACTACTTATGCAAGAGTGGCGGTGACTAGAGGTTCAGGCTTTACTAGAGCTTCTTCATCGGATATAAGAACAGTTGAGAATGCGGCGAACATTACGTTCGGTGTACCGAGTGCGAACTGGGGGCAAGTAACTCATGTAGGTCTATATGATGCGTCAACAAGCGGGAACTTAATCATTGAAGCCCAGCTTCAGTTTGCTAAGACGATAAACAATGGTGATCCAGCCCCGAAGTTCCAGGCTGGCGAACTTAAATTTACATTTGACTGAGGAGTGATATGGCAATACCGAGTCCACAAGTTATATCTACAGTTGATACGGTTAGTGACCAGCGACTTGATATTGATGGTGTAGTCTGGCAACTCTCAACTAATACGAATGAGTCTGTTATACTGTATGGTATAACGGATAATGCAGGTACTAACTACGAGATAGGGTACTTAAAAGAGAGACCTGCTCCGTTGAATTTTTACGGTAGTAATGCGGCTCCGGCTGTAGCAGGTGAGACTGAAGTAACTACACTTGGTGCTATAGCATCTACTAAGTTCTATGTAGATTATGACCGAGCTTTTATACTATTTCCGAATGGTCATTCTACTCCTGTCAATGTAACATACAAAGGCTTAGGTTCAATACAGAAAGCGAAGGATGTTAATGAAGCTATTCGTGCCGCAAACTTTTCACTAACTAAGTATTTAGGAGGCCAAGGAAGCGCACCTACTGTGGATGGACATGGAGTATCTCTAGCCTCAGGGCATGAAGGCATCTTATACTTTGATAATACTACTAATAAACTGAAAGTATGGGATGGCTCTGCGTGGGGCAATGCTACATCTGCTGTTGAAGGTGTAATGAATACAGTAGAGGTCGCAGGTTCAGGCTCGACTGGCTCTCCTAGTAATCAATGGTATGCCTTTGTGCATGATGCAACACTACAACAAGTTTATCTGAATGGTGTTAGGCAGATAGCCAATACAGATTACAAGTCAGTTAATAGTAACAGTTCTACCACGCATATGGCTAGCGGTACAGCCAGTCATATATACTTTGTAGCGGCTACAGATAGTGCCGATGTTGTAAGCATGGTAGCATTAGGTACTGTATCAGCAATCTCAGTTGTACCGGCTGGAGGTGGCACGTTTACTGGGAATGTAACTCATTCAGGAAATATTATTATGGCAACAAACAAGAAGGTTCAACAAAAAGGAGCATTTATGCAAAATTCAACTAATCAAGCATTGGTAATGGGAGTATAAAATGGCTATACCAAGTGGAAGTGGAACTGAGGTTCTTAAAAGGGCTTATGCTCATGCAATATCAAACTCAAATTCTACTATAATAACAGGAGTAGCAAATCATATCTATACGATATTAAGTATTGTTTGGTGTGAACAAGGTGCGGCTGCCGAAACAATTAGTTTGTATAGTAATTATGATGGAGGTGTAACTCCAATTAAATTTTTAGAGGCACAAGCATTACCTGCTAATGGAACATTTACATGGAATGATAAGATTGTGCTAACTGGAACAGATACTTTGGTAACACTCACAGGAAGTGCAGCAAATGTAGATTGGTGGTGTAGTTACATTGACCAAGATTGGACATAGAAAGGAGAATGACATGAGTGGATTAGTTGGATTAGTAGGAAGCAAGTCTGGCGTTATAGGATCATTCGCTTCTCCTGCCTTAATAGATGGTTCTAGTCTTGTTGTTGCAGGATCAAGTGTTACCGTAGATGTATCATCTTCTGGGCATGGCTTATTTAAAAACCCAATAACAAATCAAGTTTTATTTAGAGCACAACTTTCAGGTTTCCCAACCGCAACTTCTCAAAAACTCTGTGATATACCAGCAGGTTACCGTCCTTATATGAGTATACATATGCCTTTTATTAATACAAATTGGTCTAGTTTGTATTTTTGTAGGGTAAATACTGATGGACAAGTTAATCTTTGGTCAGGAGATTATGTGGGTACTGCTAGAAGTGCTACAACTCAAGGCATCTTAATATGGGGAGAATGGTTTACAGACCCAAATACTTATGCAAATGAATAATTTATAGGATAAAAATATATGGAAGATATAAAACATTGTCCTGATCATAATATTGGTTTACTAGAGTATATTGTAAATCGAATAGATGCTTATCCTTCATGGCAGGAACAGATGGATATGCAATATTGGGATCAAGTTAACGGCACAACAACATGGAGAGATACAATTGCAAAAGTTAAATCAGATAATCCAAAGGAGTAACACATGAGTAGAGCAAGAGACAATGCTAGTATGCTGAGTTCAACTCAGACACTTACTAACAAGACATTTGTAGCACCAGCACTTGGTACTCCAGCTTCTGGTGTTATGACTAACATGACAGGAGCAGTCACTGCCTCAATGGTGGATGATGCAGTTACTGGCGCAAAGATAGAGAACAATCCTACCATTGCAGGAAACCTTACAGTCTCAGGTGATCTTGTACCATCTTCAGCATTGAGTAACAGGAATTTGATAATTAACGGAGCAATGACTGTAGCTCAACGAGGCACAAATCAAACTTCTTGTTCAACTCATGGATGGTATAGTTGTGACAGGATGAAATTAATGCTTGATGGTGACTGGGTAGTTACACAATCTCAAGTTGCTGACGGTCCCAGTGGCTTTGGGTATTCATGGAAGGTAGATATTACAACTGCGGATGCAAGTCCAGATGCTGGTGATATTTTGAATTTAAGATATATGATGGAAGGACAAGATTTACAACATTTGAAAAAAGGAACTTCTACTGCTCTTCCTATAACTATATCGTTTTGGGTGAAGTCTTATCAGACAGGAAATTATCAATTTAACATTATTGATCTTGATGCTGGAAACAGAATAATTGGTGGAACATATACTGTTAATGTTTCTGCCACTTGGGAGTATAAGACTTTGACATTTGCAGGAGATACAACTGGGCAATTAAACAATGATAATGGTGCTTCTTTTCTTTTAGAATGGTGGCTAGATAGTGGAGGTTCTTATCAAGGTGGTGCTGTCCCTACTTCATGGGAAGCACAGGCAGATACAGACAGAATGGCAGCCACAAGTCATGTTCGGGTAGGAAATCATACAGATAATTACTGGCAAATCACAGGGATACAACTTGAAGTAGGCAGTAACGCAACGCCATTTGAGCATCGCAGTTATGCATATGAATTAGCAAGATGCCAGAGGTATTACGAGAAAAATAAACCCGGAGTAGTTAATGTTGCTGTAGGCACGGGAGTACAACCTAACGGATATGCTCTTTATATGACTTACTGGTATAGAGTTTCAAAAAGGGCTTCCGGAGCCACAATGACTTATTTAGACTTAGACTATTCTGACGGAGCCACGTTTACTGGCAATATTGACACTACACCGGGAGCTTCAGTAATGGGGTTAGATTCAGCCTTTATAGCACTGAATGAGAGTGGAGCCACTTATACTGTAAATCATTGTGTAAATACAACTACTAGGAATACATCATCATTTATAGCCTTTGAATCGGAGTTATAAAATGGCCATCAGATATAAATTAACTAAAGGATATGTGGGAGATACCGAACCTTTCGGGTTCAATGCAGATGCCACACTAATTGGAAAAATTCAGAAAGGCCAGCCTACCAAATGGATTTCTAAGGATTCAGCAAGTACAGACTATCAAGAGTATCTTGCTTGGGTTGCCGAAGGTAACGAACCAGAACCAGCAGATGAATAAGTATTCGAAACCATGATGGAGTTTTTTACCTCTAGCTATTTCTTCTTGTTCATTAGTACATACCTGGTTGGATTATTTACAGGTATGATTATAATGTTATTAGCAGGTAAGCCTAGAAAAGACAATGAATGGCAAAAGTTTTACTAATTATCTTAGCTTTTGGGTTGCTAGGGTGCGAAAAAAATGTATCCATCTTCAATGGGAATTTTCGAACGGAAAGTGTACGGATTCTTTGGCAAGTTTGCGCCGATACTTTCAGAGTCAGAAGGCCAGATATACTTCCGCAAGTATTCTTTCCTATTTGCGATTGTTATTTAGATCATGTAAGAAAAAATATGAAGCCAGAGCAACTAAAGAGATTGTCTAATGAGGAAGCTATGAGGTTAGGTACGGACTTAATGGAACAATGTAAACATGAAGGCAAAACTCCAATAAGGACATAGTATGTTTAATCCAATATCATGTGGCAAATGCCTCAAGAAGCAGATCGAGGATATACAAGGACATGATCCTAGAACATGGGTAAAGGATATAGTCTGGAACATGGTAAAGAGTGGAAAGATTTCCGGCTCTAAGTTTAAGAAGCAATTAGAGAAGAAGATCCGCAAGGAGATCCACGATGTTTCTCATCCTGAGGAGTATTGTGAGAGAATGTGGAACAAGATTAAGAAGAAATGTGGAAACTAATCCTGGCTCTTTGCTTTGTTAGTGCCTGTGCTAGTGTCGAGACTAAAGGTGACCGGTATGGTTACTGGGTAGAAGGAAAACCATGGAGAGGTACACGCTTGGATAATAGAGATTACGTTAAACCATACAGACAATGTGTGGATAGGATAACTATGCAGAATAAGGATTGTTAATGGAAAATACTACTACAAGTAATAATACACATACACAGAAGGATGTTGATTTAGCCAAAGCATCAGTGCCTATTATGCCTGTAGTATCTGCTGTTATATTCTTGATTCTGCAAGTAGGTGGTGTTATATGGTACTTTTCTCAATTGGATGCAAGAGTATCTAGGTTGGAGTTTGATTCTCAACGAGCACAACTTGCACTTGAGGAGTTAGATGAAAGTGATGTTGAGAGTAAGATACAGGCTCTTGAAATGAAACACGCTACCATGTATGAGAAAGTGTATCATGGTAAGAGTAGAAGCCATGATTCAATTATTCAAATAAATGCTCAATTAGATAATGTTAAATACAGACTTCGCAATATTGAAGGCTCAACCGATGTTAGAGTTAAAGCTAAATAATGAAAGATTATATAATTGCATTTTTTATGTTCAGTACATTTATAATATTTATGTATGCGGCAATAATGACATGGGTCTAATCTAAATAAGGAATAAAATGGAAATAAATGGTACTATAGTTAATATGATACAGAACTTAGGGGCACCTATAGTTTATAGTTTGTTGGCACTGTGGTTTGTTAAGTACCAGTTCCAGAAGAATGAGGAATTCCAACTGCGGTCTGAGAAAGAACGTTCGGCTTTAATTGAAGAATTTACCAAACGTGATTCGGAGAATGATAAGCGTGCCTTCGAACTCGCCGAGCGTGGCAACCAAGCTATCAATAAGATGGCGGCAGGTATTGATGCTAACACTAAGAGCATGGATGCCTTGCTTAACTATGTAACATCAACAATTAATAAAGGAAGTGGGAGGAGAAAATGATAGGACTATTAGCTCCACTTGTAGGAGCAACAGTTAAGACAATGTGTATGAGCTTCTTATCCGAGAAGCTATTGCAACAGGTGATACTTATATTACTCAAGCGGTTAGTACAATCAACCAAGAACGAAGTAGATGATAAGATACTAGCGGCCTATGAGAAGAGTATCCAAGGATAATAGCACCTACAAGGTACTATTTTTACACGCAGAGAATTCTGTAAAATTACAGTTATCGGAGGGTTTATGATGCTTACTCAAAACTTTTCCACGGACGAAATGGCTTGCCATTGTTGTGGGGAGGCGGATATGGATGAGGAGTTTATGAAGTCTTTGCAGGCGATCAGAGAAGAGATGCAAAGGCCACTAAAGATCTCGTCAGGTTTCAGGTGTGAGAAACATAATTCAGAAGTGTCAAGTACTGGCAGTACCGGACCGCACACTCATGCTCGTGCGGCTGATATTCTAATTTCCGGCGCAGATGCAGTCAGACTGTTAGACATTGCAAGGAAGTATGGCATGACTGGCATTGGACTACAGCAGAAAGGTCCGCATGTAAAGAGATTTGTGCATCTTGATAATTTAGGACCTGACTATGCAGGTCCGAGACCATTTATTTGGAGTTACTAGATGGCTTTAATGTATGGTGACGGAGCTATGTTCCTTGGTAACAGTAAGGATACCAATGAGCAACACTCCCTTATCGGGACCACAATACGAACCGCTATCTCTATACTTGCATCGGCTAATCTTGTAAGTATCTTGGCGAACAATGATACGGTGCTGACCAGTGAAATCAATATGTTATCAACACTTGGTGAAGCTGTCATTCTTGCTAATAATACTACGGTATTGACTACATCAATAACTGCGGTGGTTCTATCTGTAGATGCTCTTGCAACTATTGCGTCTAATAAAACGCTACTTACTATATCTATTACAGAAGGGCTCGATGAGCCAGCTATTAAGGACATTACACCAGCACTTGCTATAATTGATTCGACAGATACCTATGTCGAGCCTAGAACTAAAACTGAGGTTATATAATGGCAACAAGAATTATTTACACAGGCCGAGATACCAACATCAAATACCAGTTGCTTGACCAAGGACAACCTAAGGATCTAAGTAACCTTAGCCAGATTGATTTGATATTTACTAGCACGGTGAAGGTAACAGGGACTGTCGGTACTACAGCACCATTAGACTATGCGACTGTGCCTACTGAGTTAGTACTGAAGTTTTCTGACATAACATTACCGAGTGGATCTTATCCTAGTATCAAGTTGGTTGTCTATGATTCAGACAATCCTAATGGTCTGATTTGGGGGGAAATTGCTCTAGTAGTTCGGGATAATCCTTATACAGCTTAGCCCATAATTCTTTATTGGTCATAAGGGGAGCTACTGCGTAAGCCTCTGCCTTCTTTGCGTATACTGTTGCATACCGGTATAGTGCGTGTCCTAGGGTTTGGCATTGCACAAAAGGGGTGGGGTAGATTTCTCCTTCGTCGTTTATGCGGTAGACTCCCCAATGCTTATCATCCATTTTTCGCTGGTCGAACTCTGCCATTTAGTCTCCTGTATAGGTTATCGTTTTCGTCGCCGGATCTACTGTAATTAGATTCATATTTCGCAGAGCATCCTCGATCTCAATGTATGTACGCCAACTCATGTGCTGGTAAAAGTGTTTGAAAACGGTCTCTCTGCCTACTATCTTCTTCCTTCCTAAGTACTGTATCAACTCGTAAGTTAATTGCCCTTGATCGCTACGACCTAGGCCACCGAATACATCTGGCATTAGTTGCTCAGTTTTCTCAAGCAAGGCTAGTGCCCTCTCCCAAGTCTTAGCTGTGATCTTGAGGCTGTCATTTTGTGAAGCCTGCAAGACTATGCACAACTTGCGTAAGTGTGTTGAACGCCTCTCACAGTAAGCACGGAACCGTGGATCTTCTATAATGTATTGCTCGGCTTCCATCTTTTTAGACTCTGCAATGTACCATTCTTTGTATATGTTAGCGGCATCTTTGTCAAACTCATAGTTACCGTGCAGTAGAGCTATCAGACCTAAGTCATGTATGAGAGCCTGCTTTAGTTTAGTCTGTTCTGGTGTGATAGTAGGTAACGGTATGTGCTTGGCTTTGCTGGTCTC
>VTLG01012796.1_pt1 | contig 45462 bp, 50 predicted proteins | sample 4694571 | NCBI WGS metagenome assembly VTLG01 (sample SAMN12604809, study PRJNA352737) | marine metagenome | biome: ENVO:00000447; feature: ENVO:00000209|ENVO:00000569|ENVO:01000036; material: ENVO:00002151; isolation source: viral sequences binned using virsorter ...
TGACGGGGACCATCTGCTAACTCCAGAAGAAATTCAGGAGAGGTTAGCATTCGAGGGTGGTGATGCTGCGCGCTTCGGTGACGAGTATGGGAGTGGTATGGCCGAACTTCCACCCCGTCAGGAGGGTCCACCCGGTACACCTGAAGGCTGGTGGCATGGTCTTGAATATGAGGATGCTGCTGGCCGAAGTCATATAGCGGGTGATATGAGGTCAGAGTTTGGGGACTATCCGGCTGACTGGGATCATTTGCTGGAGCCGGACGATTTGGCAGAGCGTCTGCGTGGGCATCCTGATGAGGCTGGTATCCATGAACAGTGGAAAGCAGCCGGGGTGGGTCCACCCGGTACAGCGGAGTTGCCTGAACTCACTCCTTACGACCGGTTTACGATGGGGGAGATCACTCGTGAAGAGATGATGGAAGCGTCTGCTGTGCAGGAACTTGAACGTACCGGCAGGGGCGACGGCTTCCAGTTCTTAGATCCGAGTGAAATTAGAGAGTTTTTTGAGCGGCATTCTGCGGAGTGGGAGCCGGAAGTTGTTTCTCTTTGGATGAGGTATTTTGATGAGGGGGTTGAGTCTGCGGAGGATGCTGCTCGTTTGAGGTTGGATGAGCAGGAGTATGAGTCGGGGAGGTTGGAGGCTGAAGAGACTTTACCGGCAGCAGAGGTGCCTGAAATCGTAGGTACAGGTCGTGCCGATGATTTCTATAAGGATATTCCTCTTGCAGAAAGAACGCCGGAACAGTGGACAAGTCCTCGTAGGTTAGAGGCATGGCAGATGCGCCAAGATGGAGCGACTTACCGGGAGATTGGAGAGCGTTTCGGTTTCTCTCAGGAGCGTGCGCGTAGGGTTGTAAAGGATGCTGAACGTGATTTTGCGTATAGGGATGAGTATTTGGGGGCGGTGACTGAACCTCCTGCCCCTCCTGCTGCTCCCGTCAACCGAAACCCACGCACCCAAAAGATCCAAGAGTTTGAACAAACCGGTGGTGGTGGTGGACACGAATTCCTAGACGACGATGAAATCAAAGCAGTCATTGAGGAGTATGGCGATAGTTGGTCGCCTGATGTGAAGGCAGGGTGGGTGGACGAGATCGAAAGCGAAGAGTTGGCGTTGAAGGCTGATCGTGTCGAAAAGGTCAAACGATTTTCAGTTAAATCTGTTCGCGCTGAACCGGATAAGGTCTTCGTCTTTGCCGACAACTTGAAACGTCGGGGCAAGGGCGGTCAGGCGATCATTCGTGGTGAAGACAACGCCTTTGGTATCCCCACGAAGAATGATTCTCATATGCGTGAGGATGCTTTCTGGTCTGATGATCTATACGACACCCATGTAGAGATTATTGATGCTGCTTTCGATGATCTTGCTGCGTTCGCTGGGCCGAAGACTGTTGTGTTCCCAAAGGATGGTATAGGAACCGGGCGCGCCCAGTTGCGTCAGAGGGCACCGAGGCTTCTCGCCTATATTGATAAGAAGATAGAGGACTTTGCGAAGGCAACTGAGGTTGCTGACGATTTCTGGACGGTTGGTCCGTCTGATCCTACTGACGCTACGGCTGTCGCACGGTTTGATGCTTGGCATAGGCGTAACCACAGGGCGAATACGCCTCCGACTGCTGGTGAGGCTGGGTATCCGGCTCTTGGAACCGATTGGGGTAGGGATCTTACTGGAGAGGCTGCTGCTACTCCGCAGGGTTGGTGGACTGAGGAGGGGTGGAAGCAGAATCCTGAATATACACGTTTGGAATTGGCAACTGATCCAAAGTTTTCTCGAACGAACGCTGACGCATTGCGAGAGTTCCAAGAAACTGGTAATCAGAAGGCTGCCGATGAGTTGCGGCTTCTAATTGAAACTGGACGGCTTGATCCAGATGGGCTTTATGCTGCATCTCCCCGCCGACGGTTTGATTGGAGATTCCATGAAAGTGGAGATCCGATTATTAATCCCCGAACAGGTGAATGGTCAACACATTCATGGTATGAACTTGAAGATCCCCGACCTACAAACTTGGGAAGAGAGAGTGGGGGGTTTGTAGGCCCAGTTAATTTTGATGAATCGCGTTGGCCTCTTAGTTATGCAGAAAGACTACAGATGACTGAACTTGAGCAGTTCAAGAGAACAGGGTGGCCTACGCCAGAGGTTAATCTTCACCCTGAAGCATTGGCTCGGATGGATCGGTACTGGAATGTTCCATCATCTGGAGGGAAACAACTTAAAGATAGTTATACGGCTGCTCCAATAGGAAGTCCCGGTTCGGTGCGGACTTTATCGGATGAGGAAATTCTTGCTATTGTTGATGAGCATGGTTGGAAGTGGGGGGATGTTGCGGTGAAGCGGGTACGGGAGATAGTTGAGAGAAGGGCTGGTCGATCTGGTGGATGGGAAGTTGATTGGAGTGCGGGACAACGCTGGTCTTCGTTTGGTAATACTGCACAGCAGTCGCCTGATGTTCGTTGGGCTGTTACTATAATTGGTAATGAAAGATTTAAGATAAATCCTAAGACTGGTGAATTGGTTCCTCATCCATATGCCGGTCACGATATTCCTGATTCAGAATAGAGTAGGATTTCATTATGCCACACTTAGGTAATCCTACTCATGGACATAACACTGACGCGGATACTGGTGCTGGTATCACTAGCGGTGTTTCAGCAAGTAATATTTTTGGGTGGTCGTGGCTAGGCCAGTGGGCTGACAACGACACGACGGCTCCTGCCCGTGCACAAGAATTTATTAAGATATGGGTTGAAAAGTTTAATACTCAAGTAATTCAAGGTGGTTCGGGGGGGGCTGCTTATGTTGAAGAAGCCTTCATAAATGAATTCTTAGTTGCTCTCAACAAGGAGACATGGTGGGCCGAACAGACTGCTGTTTGGCAGGCTGTTCAGAAACTACGTTACGACCCGCTGACACCCGGTGGGGAATACGAGCGGTTGGTGAAGGAAACCGCAAGGTATGTCACTGATTATTTGCGGATGCAGGGGCTTGATGATCTTGATCCTGAAAGTAAAAGGGTAAGAGACTTTGCGGAAAATTTGATTCTTACTGCATCAGATGTTGGTTCTAATGGATTGCCAGTATTGAATGCGGATGAAGCAAATAGGCAGATTGAAGAGAAATTATTTGGGGATGATGGGTTCACTACGAAACCACATCCAAAGGCTGGGAGCGAGTTTGATCCTTCTAAAATTGGACCCGGTGCGCTACAAGATATATTCGACAACTTTAAAAGAATCGCTATTCAAAACTATATAGCGATAGACGATGAGGATATTTGGGAACTGGTTCAGGGTGTCAAGACTGAGCAAATCAACTATCAGACGGCTTATGACGAGATCATTCGCAGAGTTGGGGATCAGTACGGTTTTCTGAGTGGCTCATCGATACTGGATCGGATCGATAACTTTTCGTATAGTACAGATTCAAGTACTGGAGAAGTTAACTTTGGAGGGTCGTCGTTGAACAGTCATCTGTCTCCTATAAGGACTACTCTGGCAGATGTCTGGGAGTTGGATGCGAACGAAGTCAAGTTGCAGGACGTATTCGGTAAGCAATTAAACAATCTGATTCTCAACGAAGATGGCGATGAGAGGTTTATGAATTCTCGTGAGGTTAGTAGGTGGGCGCGTGCCCAGCCTCAGTTTGAGAAGACCGATGCCTATAAGTCTGGTATGAGTGCTTTGACTGGTACTCTTCTTAAGATGTTTGGGGCACGGTAATGGCTATTGAGTACCGTCCCGGCACTTCTAGAGTAGTTCGTGTACCGGGGTATGGACCGGACATTCTTCAGAATGAGCAGGTAACACCCGGTGCTTGGGTGGAGACTGACGACGAAGGCAATGTTCTTCGTTCTGGCTATGAGGTCTACAAGGAAGCGCGGGCCGCAGGAGATGTTGGTAGCGGTCGTTTGATATCAAGCGATCCCAAGTATGCGGGCTTGTCGTTGCAAGAGATCGCTGAGGCGTATGGCGAATACTATGACGTTACTGGATTTGGAGATGAGCCGGGATATATCGGTCCACCGGTATCAGGGGTTACTCCGGTTGGTACATCAGTAGATGAGCATGGGAATGTAACGAATCCTGCCGGTTTTGTACCGGCTTCTGGTGATGAACTGCCTGAATCCTTTGAGTCTGATGACAACTTCAGGACTTTGAAACAGGGCTTTCTTCAAACAATGTTAGACATCGGTCTTGATACTGCGACTACCAACGAGTTGTGGAGTTGGGTAAAGGGCAGATTCATTGCTGATTCCACGTTTACTTCGGCTCAGGCAATGATAGAGGTCTACGATCAGAAGGCATTCAAGGACAGGTTCCCCGGTATTGCTTTGATGCGAGAAGATAAGCGTTACCTATCCGCTCCGCGTGATATCCCTACCCCAGCAGAGTATCTGGAACGTGAGCGAACTCTTGCCCGCCAGTTGGAGCAGTATGGTATGGCTGCTCTTGGTGCGAATCTTGATAATCTTGTTAGAGATACGTTTCTTAATAGTGTCGGTGATACTGAAATCACGGAGCGTTTGACTGCCGCATCGAACATGATCTATAAGGCACCGGAAGAAATCAAGCAGACGTTTATGGATTGGTATGGGCCTGCTAGTGATGCGGCTTTGATGACTGCTTTCCTTGATCCCGATGATGAGTGGGGTGGGGATTGGGTCAATGTCAGAAAGACTGTTGAGTCTGCAACAATTGGTGGTGCTGCTGCCATTACTTTGGATGAAACTATTACAAAGCAGCGCGCTGAAGCGATTACGGCTTTGGGTAGGACACAGGAAAGCGTATGGAAGGGTTTCGCTAATCTGAAACTAGAAGAAGATTTGTATAGGGAGCGTATAGGAGAGGCTAATCTTGAGTTGAGTACGCACGGTACGTCTGCCGAGTTTGGCATGAAGGGTGATTTGGTAGAAGGAGAGTTACGTACTGGTCAGGAACTGGCTGATATGATTGCAGCACGTAAGGCACGCAGAGCGTCAGACTTTGCAGGTGGTGGTGGTGCGCTAATGTCTGGTTCTGCTACAGGATTTGGAGCGGCTAATGCCTAAGGTTGGTAAGAAGAAGTTTGCTTACACGAAGAAGGGCAAGGCTGCTGCTAAGAAGCACGCTAAGAAAACAGGAAAGAAGGTACGAAGTGGTTACTAAGGACGTTATCGAACGGGTAGTTGCTACCTTTATTCAGGCATTTCTAGGTATCTTTGTTGTCGGTGGAGACATCGGTAACGCTAAGGCTGCTGCGTTGGCTGGTGCTACGGCTGCGTTGAGTCTTGTCAAGGGCATGGCTGCTTCTCGCTTTGGCGATAAGTCGGCTTCAGTTGTGTCGTAGTGTCTGAGACTAGGGCTGGTTGGCCCGGTCTTGTTCTAGTAGATGGCGAATGGATTCCCTATTACGACAGGGAAGAGATGTTGGGGGAACGCCCTCCTTTAGATTCATTGGTTGACTTGGAAAATCCTGATGTCTGTGAGTCTTGCCAATAGCATTACAGTCGTGCTACAATTTGCATGTAGGCCGCTGTGCGCTCTTTCGGGCCGGTGAGTGCTTATCCCATCTTGGACGCCCACGCCCTTGATGAGTAGTTAGTGGAGACAGAACCGGAGTGTGACGACCGGGGATGTTCTTATTCAGTCATCTACCGCACGGTTCCTCCGACTGTGTGCGATTAGGCAGGAGAGACATCATGGCAGAAGATCAGGAATACGGTGGGATCAAGGAGTTGCGTGAAGCCGCTGACCGTGGCAAGAAGGCATCTCAGGAACTTGATCAGATGAAACGCGAGATGGCGTTTCTGAAGGCCGGGGTTGATACCGATAGCAAGGCAGGACAACTGCTGTTTAAGGCTTACGACGGGGATCTGGAAACAGATCTCATTCGGATAGAGGCAGAGGAACTAGGCATCCTTAAAGATGCTGCTCCACCGCCTGAGTCAGAGAATTCTGAGGCTGATGTGCGTGTTGCACAGGAGCGTCGGGATCTTGCTGCGGATCATATTGCACCTGAGAATCAAACGGAAAGTCCATACGACGCTGGTCATCGACAGTTTCAGGAAATGGTGGGGGCGGGTCGTTCGCAAGAAGACTCGGCTGCACGATTTGTTCATACTGTGTTGGAAGCGGCGGGTGGTGCTAACTCTGATCCTCGGGTACATGCTGATCGATAATGCCTACATACGTTTATCGTTGTTCTGAGTGCTTTGTTCAATACGAACGGGTACAAAGTATGCGTGAAGACACAGACACGGTTTGTTTGGAGTGCGGAGAAGAAGCAATTAAGCGGATTCTTCAATCACCAGCGACTACGGCTGCGGCTACACCATCGATAAAGAACAAGGTGCCACCACCTCAAGCAGATCCTGCTTGGGAACGAGGCATCAAAGGAGAACATAGGCGGGACGGCTCGTTCGTTCCGTATCTGGACTCTGAAGGCAAGCGTATTGGTGTCAAGAAATGGGCCGACAATCGCACTAAGTATGAGGGGTTGCTGCGAGACAGAGCAAACTCTAAACCCACTACTACTTAGGAGTACTTAATCATGGCTATCGTTGGCTATGGTGGCAAGGTCACCAGTTATGATCTTGACGTTGGTGTCAAGATCAACATGGACGAACTCATTTATATGATTTCGCCTGTAGATTCCCCAATGATTAACGGTGTCGGGACAGATGGACGACAGTTGTTGTCTTCTTCCCCTGTTGATCAGACCACTTTCAAGTGGATGGACGAAGAACTGTTGCTGCCCACAGCAGCAGCAGACGCTACTAACTCCAACACAGGGACAAGCGTTGTCGTTGTGTCGGTGTCAGCAGCAGATTCCTACAAGTTTCAGGTCGGTGACCTCGTTACCGTCATGGACGAAGGAGCAGTCCAGCACGCAGCAGTCCTTCGGGTTACTGCTGTCAACAACAGCACGGGCGACCTGACGGTTGCCGGTTGGGCCAACCATTCAGCACAGACCGCTATCGCTGTAGGTGACGTAGTTACCTGCCTCGGTACGGCGCTTGCTGAGGGTTCTGACCCCGGTACTGCCCGGTCGGCTGACCGGACGATCCGTTCAAACTACACTCAGATTTTCGGCCCCACGCCGATTCACATGAGCCGTACTGAGCAGCAGGTTGTCCGTTACGGTGTGAGCGACGAGTTCGCCAAGCAGGTCTATGGCCGCTCGGTTGAAAACGTCATCACCCGTGAGCAGGCTTTCCTTTATGGTCAGCCTGTTGACGACACCACGAACAAGATGCGGTCAACTGGCGGGTTGAACTACTGGATCAGCAGCAATGTTGATACCACTACAACCCTTACGTTGGCTGCACTTGAGTCAGTGATGCAGAGTTGCTACAACGCAGGCGGCGTTCCCGACCTGCTGCTGGCGAACCCTGCTTCGATGGCAACGCTGAACGACATTTCGGACAGCAATCGTGTGCGTACCGTCATTGACGATCCGCGTCGTGGCCGCGTGCCGGTTACCTCTGTGTTCCACGAGTTTGGTGAGACACAGTTGGTGCGTAACCGGTGGGTTCACAAGGAGACTGCTTTCGTCATCAAAAAGGAGAACGTCACGCGGCGGGTTATTCAGCCCCTCGTTGTGGAGGCTCTTGCTAAGACTGGCGATAGCGACAAGGTGCAGATTGTGTGTGAGGAAGGCCTTCAGGTGAAGGGCGAATCGCACATGGCTAAGTTCACCACCCTGACGGGCTACTAAGCCCTAAGCCGGATTAGCGGGGGGTGAGGGTATTCCCTTGCCCTCCGCTAGTGGCTAGGATCAACGTATGCCTACCGTTGGTGATGCTGTAACTCGTACAAAGCGGTTGCTTAATAGCAATACACGTACCGAATTGGATGCTGTCGGTACAGTGATTAGTGCCGCCGATACTTCTACGCTTCATTTGAAGTATCAGACTGACGGTATCCGTGCTGGTTCATATATTTCAGTAGGTAATAATACTATTGGATATGAAACCATGTACGTTCATTCTCGTAATGGTGAATATGCAACTGTACAGAGGGGCGTAGACGGTAGCACCGCTTTGTCAAGCATCGCTGCTGGTGTAGATATCGAAGTGGAACCACGGTTCACGGGGCATCAGATCCTTGAAGCAGTACGTGACGCCATCCGTGGGCTACCTGCTAATCTGCATGGAGTATCTACTATCAGCCCATCAGTGAGTAGTACATCAGATCATGCAATCAACTATGACTTCTCTTCTACAGGATTTCTTCACATTATTCAGGCGCTCAGAACGCCACGTAATGACACGGACAGGTGGGTCCGTGCCAATGTCAAGGTCTACAAGAATTCGAACACGACAGACTTCGCCAACGGTTATGCCATTGTGGTACAGGAACCGTTGGAGAAAGCAGTCACTCTCCAAATAACGTATGCCCATCCGCTTGTAACAGGAACGCTAGACTTGGATACTGATCTTGTATCCACTGTGAAAATGAATGCTCAGATGCAAGATATTCCGTCATTAGGAGCAGCAGCACATCTTCTAATGGGGGAAGAAAGTCTTCGTCTTGATTCCCATGCTGCCGGGACATCTCGTATTGACGCAGCCGTTGCTCCCGGTGATCGTGCAAGGTACTCATTGGTACTACAGTCGCAGTATGACCGTCGGGTAAGTCAAGAGGCTCGTCGTTTGATGGCCGAATACGGTGTGAGGATGGATGGCGTGATCTCGTCTGGCTTTCCGACCAGTGTTCGTCGTTAGTCAATGTCTCTGCACCAGTCAGTCCGTGACTCTTTACCGATTCGTTTAGGGAATCGTAAATATAATATAGATCTAGCGCGGTTTGCGCGTGCCACTGTAGATCCAATCCGGCAGGGCTTTGATACTCAGGGTACGCCGGGTGAGCAGACGCTCAATCAGGCTGGTGTGTGGAAGCGTACCCGTACTGATTGGGAGTTCGGGGCTGGTCAGCGTGAGGCTGACATGCTTGAGTCGGAGCAACGCAAGTTCTTTGCCAGTACGGGTATCAACCCGTGGGTGAAGGGCGAGTTATCTCTTCATAAGACCACGGCAATGAGGTGGAGTAATACTAATACTAATCTTTATTTAGCCACAGCCGATAATGGTACAGCCCGTGTCTATCTATGTGATGGTTCTAATGTCCAAGCCTCTTCGGATCTGTTCGATAACGCTACTCAGATCAGTAACCCTGCCGGTGGGGCCATTGTAGGTATAGCCAGCGATGGTACGAGCGTGTATGTGGCTAGTACCGCTGGTGACAAGGTGCAGCAGATAACAGGGACTACCGCAGGGTCTACGGAGAATACGAACTGGTGGACGGTTGTTGATACGAGCAGCAACGGACCAGATGGTGTATGGGTAGCGAATGGATATCTAATAACGTCGGTTGGTAGCAGGCTCACTGTTCTTTCTGTGGGTTCAGCACCTAGCACGGGAGCAGATATCACATCAGAATCATTTTCACAAATAGACACATGGACATCAGTGATTGGTACGCCGACAGGTATTTATGCTGCTGGCAATAAGGGGGATCGGGGCCGTATCTACCATATAGGTATCAACGATTCGACTGGTTCGCTACGTGCACCAGTTATCGCAGCCGAACTACCTCAAGGCGAAACGATTAACGTACTGACTGAATACAGTGGTCTGCTCTGCCTCGGTACTTCCAAGGGTATACGTCTGGCGCAGATGTCGTTGACTACTGGCAATACGTTCGGTGGAGCGGCAACAGGTTTCATCCAGTATGGGCCACGCATCGATATCACCAACGGTGTAGAGGTATTCGATTCGCAAGGTGAGTTCATCTGGTTCGGGTGGGAGAACTATGACTCATCATTCGATGCGACTACACGCTCCGGCCTTGGGCGTTTGTCATTGAAGGAACTAACTGGCCCACTTGTTCCTGCCTATGCCAGTGATCTGATGGTTACAGGTAAGACTGCTGCGGTACAGGGCGTGGTCCTGAGTGGGACGACACGCCTCTTCTCCATCAGCGGGGCTGGTGTATACAGGGAACATGCATCAGACTATGAAACTACCGGATCGATAGACGAAGGCCGATTCAGGTGGGGTACCACGGAGTTGAAGGCCGGTGTGTCTGTCGATGTCAGGCACAGCAAGTTGCTTGCCAGTCAGTCTGTCAAGATTGAGATCACTGACGATACGGGTGGTTCCTACTATACGACTTCGGAACTAGATGATTCCTACACGCCCGGTATCAAAGCAGTACAGGTTGCATCTCAGAAAGATCCAACCGACTACGGCTTGACTGCCGCAGACCTACAATACGTCAGCACCGTGTCGTCTGTGACAGGCGAATACATCACTCCTGTTGTGACGCTGGCTGGGCCGGGTACCAGCACCCCAACGATGTACCGGTGGACTGTGAGAGCCGTCCCCATGCCGTTCGTAGCAGAGATAATTCAACTACCTATCATCCTCACTACGCAGACTCAACATGGAAACCGTGACGTTTACCAAGATACCTACGATGACTACCAGTACGTCAGGTCGCTGCTGGAGGATCGGTCATTGGCTACGTTCGAGATGGGTGATGAGTCCCGAACGGTGCATGTGTCAGGTGTTTCATATGAGGCTGGTTCGATCAACAAGTGGTCTGATGATAATGGCTGGTTGGAAGGTGTGCTGACGGTAACGATCATTACTGTTCAAGGCGATTAGTTCGGGAGGGGATATGAACAATGTAATTAAACTAATTGGTGGTATTACTGCGTTGCTTCTAGCAATCGGTACCTTAGTTGGAACGATAAGCATGACCATTGGTAAGAGTCCAGATCAGCCAGCACCTTCGATGACTGTCATCCTGTCTACTCCAGATGAGTACGAGGATTTCATTAAGAACCATCCCTCTGCGGGGTAGGTGTTAGGATAGGAACGTCATGATTCCGATTACCAGCAAACGTGTCGATCTGTCTTTGCTGCATCCCAAATTTCTAGAGCGGCTTGAACTGTTCTTTGGAGATGGACGGGTATCAGGGAAGGTAGCGGTTGTATCAGGCTGCCGTTCATACGCTGATCAGAAACGCCTGTACGATAAGTACCGTGCTGGACGAGGCAACCTTGCAGCCAATCCAGATTGGAAACGACCGGGCGGTTTCTTCTATGGTTCATTCCATCAGGAGCAACCCGACGGCTACTCGTATGCTGTCGATCTTCGCATTGTTGGCCGCATTGACCGTGCCACTGTCACCAGTGTCGCCAAACGATACGGCTTCCGACCTACCGTCAAGGGAGAATGGTGGCATTTCCAGCCACGCAATGAAGACGGATGGTTCCCATCAACATCCTTTCCCGACGACGATGAACCTGAACCTGTCATGGATTGGGCTGGGCTACTTGCCTTCATCGCAGAGATCGGTAAGAAGATCGGACAATGGCCGATCAGACGCGGAAGCAAAGGACCTGAGGTACGTGTCGTACAACAGCGACTCAATGCGCTAGACTTTCCATGCGGAGTAGCAGACGGAATCTTTGGTAGGAAAACTACAAGGGCTGTGATGCAATTACAAAGGGCAACTCTTCTCCCCTCTAATGGGATAGTGGACGGTCATGTATGGACTGCCATGTGGAATCCACAGGTACCGCGTGGCCTCTGACATATCGTTAGCGGACTTCGCTGACCGGCCTCAACAGGCAAAGGCATGGATCGACAACTTGCCTGATGATGTGTTCAACCAAGTATGGGATGCGCGACAGAATAGTTCTATTGGAAAACAAACTGTTGCCCTCTGGTTGCAGTCAATTGGCTATACCGATGCAACATGCGGCAGAGTAGAAACGGTGTTGGCTCGTGAGCGACGATAAGTTATTAAACGAATTCGCTATAGAAGGCGAAACTATCCAAGAGATCACTAGCCTTTCCCGCAATTTGGGAAAGATCCGCACCGAACGAGATGTTCTCAAAGCGCAGATCAAAGAACTTGAATCAGAACTGGAACAGGCAGAGAAGAGAGGCCAACTACTTACAGGTCTTAGAGAATCCACACACAAACCACCAGTCTGGCTCACTAAGAAAGGTAAGAAAGACAGCGGCGTCGTATGCACAATCCTCTCCGACACCCACTTCGATGAAGTAGTCCGGCCAGAAGAAATACAGAACCGCAACGAATACAACAGAGAGATCGCAGTCGAACGACTGGAAACCTACTTCCAGAAGATCATCCTATTGACAAACGATTACATCACAGGTATGCGATACGAAGGATGCGTACTGTTCCTTGGTGGCGACATCTTCTCCGGTGACATCCACGAAGAACTAACTGAAACAAATGAAGACACGATGCTTGGATCAGTTGTCTTCTGGACAGAACAGATCGCAGCAGGTATCAACCTTTTAGCCGAACACTTCAAGTATGTACACATACCATGTGTGGTAGGTAATCATGGTCGGCGTACACGTAAGCCAAGACACAAGTTACGGGTACGAGATAACTTCGATTGGTTCCTATCTCAAAACCTTGAGCAACAATTTAGAGACAACAAGAAAGTCACATTCGACATAGCCACTGGTGCTGACCTGATGGTAGACGTACAAGACACCACCTATCTACTCACTCACGGTGACCAAGCCAGAGGCGGTGGCGGTATCGGTGGCATCTGGCCCCCACTCATGCGTCTGGTTGCACGCAAACGCAACAACGTAGACTTCGACTATATGGTACTAGGGCATTTCCACCAGTTGATCATGGCCCCATCGTCTGGATTCCTACTGAATGGGAGCCTCAAGGGGTACGACGAGTACGCTGCCATAGGTAACTTTGCTTTCGAAGCGCCTCAACAGGCGCTGTGGATCAATGTTCCTGAGAAGGGGATTCTTTGGCAGACAAGTATTCTGGTGGAGTAAGTTCTTCTTCAATCTCTACAGGCATTGGTTCATATGTACTTGAAGAAGAAAGTTCTATCTGCTTCACCATCCACATTAGAACCTCTTCAAGTTTTCTCATCTAAACCCTCTGCCTTACACATCGGGCACTCACCGTCATACTTATCTGGATGCAACAACTTGGTATCCACATGCGCATTGCAGTTCCAACACCTTACATAATTGCGACGGCTTTTACTACTCATTCAACTCACCAAGGTCATAGGTAATCAGACGATCAAACTTTGCTTCATCCCACAACTTCTTAGTCAATCCATTCTCACCAATATCCAACATGAAGTGCAACAGAAAAGATGCTGGCCCTTCAATCTCCAATCTCCAAGTCCTGCTCTCAGGATCAAGCATCAAATTCGCCGTAGGATATTGCCCATCAAGATACTCTTCAATCGATTCCTCATCTTCTTCATAACCCATTAGATCAAACCCCGCTCCTTAGCAATCTCGTGCAACCGTGCTGCCTCGGCAGACCAATCAACCTTCGCCGTTGATCTACGCTTTACCAACAACAGATCATAGTTGGCTTCACCTATCTGGTCGATAGTGAACTGACCGAACTCAACAGGATTGTCAGTGAAATACATATGACATGACGCACACAAACAGAACGCATTATCCAAATCAGTACGAGTCCATGAATACTTGCGACTAATAATATGCGCGCATTGCAACGCTTCAGTAGCAGCACACTTCATGCACCTACCAAAATCTCTGGTAATCAATGCATGTAAACGTGTTGCCTTACCCTTGTCACCCGTCCCATAAATGTTAGCCATCTAGGCTGGAATAAACTTTGGTGGTGGATCTGGATTTTTCTTCACCGATACTCCTGCTGGTGGCGTATCCCACCCTTTAACATCCTGCACTATCTCAGCATCAACAATAACAGTGTCCGCTGCCTCAAGTTCAGGAGCCGCAACAGCCTGCTGCAACGAACCAACCTTTGCCTCACCAGAAAGAATCTCCATCGGACTCGTATCCATAGCCAGACGAGGCACAACGAAATGCTTGGTCTGACCACCCGACACACGGGATCGATGCTCAAGAATCAAGCGTCCCTCCATCAACCCCATAGTCTGCATCTGCTGAAGCATGGTCGCCATCGAAGGCATTTCATTCGCAGCATTCCATCCCTTAGACTCCAGCCTCCACACCCCACCGAACTTGATCTCAGGAAGGATCACATTCAATCGTGTATACGGAGAACACTTCTGCTGCCCTTGTTCCTGCTGACATAGACACGGTTCGATGTCTGTGTCCATGCCATCTGGAGTCTTCAAGGGAATGGAGACAGTCACTCCATCGCAACGGCGAAGACATCCTCCCCCTGACCATTGCTCATACCAAACATCAATGCTGTTCGGAGGCAGAAACACTCTGATATCAGAAGAACCAGTGATTACTTCCCACTGTTGCTGCTTACTACGAGGCGGCATCCACTTACCTACCACCCCACCATAGATATCGGCAACCTGACAGATTGCATCATGGTCAGCGGAAGTAAACCTGAACGTGTCAAGTGCTTTCATTGCACGCTCAGTCTTAACCCCCAACCTGATACGCCCCTGTTCAGGGACACGACCAAGATTGCGTAGCGGTGTAACTTCCCTCATTTATCCTGCTCCTTGTTTCGCAAGAATCGCTTCCTTTGACATAGGCTTACCTTCCCGGTACGTGGGAAACGGTGATGCTTTCAATTCACCAGCACACATATCGCCAAGGTAATAGCGACGCAACTGCACGTTGCCCACAATACGGGTTAGGTAATGCTCGTTATCGTGAGAGTTGCTTATCGTAAATGTCAAACGCCCATCATCACAAGCGTACATTGCTACAGTCCAGTCATCTAAGTGAACTTTGTACGGCTCCATCATCCTCCTTGTATGCATCACGCATCTTATTCAACGCATTAGTAAACACTTCCAATGCTGACTGTGTTGAATCGTATGCTTCACGCAACACTTCAGTCCCCCGATTCTCCTCACCCTTAGCCTCAAAGTAGGAGATCTTCTGGCGACGTTGTTTCAAGTAAGGCTTCAATGCTTCAACAACAGCATTCACTTCCCAATAACTTAGTCCAGCAATAGGTTCATATCCTTCTTCTGAATCAGGATCAAAGATCCAGTCAATGCATAGATACCCGCTCTTATCTGTCACTTACTACTCCGAATCGTTTATACAACGAGTCTGATAGTCACAATAACGGCATTGCCACACCTTGCCATACTGATTCTCCATCATCCACCTACCAGTACGAGAGTCTTGAATCTCTGCCGGGAAGGGAATGTCAGGATCAGAATGAGAGAAGCGACGAGGAATCAAACTTGCTACTTCAAGAGCAGTCTGATCGTCACCTCTATCATGGATTGCATCAGTGATACCTGCCAACCGTGCAGCCTCCTGTTCAGCCAACGGGCCAAACTCATCAGGAGTAAAGTGCCACTCCGATGCGAACCTACCGATGTCATCAATCCCCTGTGACTCAGCACGTTGAGGACTAATGTTCTCCATTGACAAGTAACCAATCACCAACAAGTCAGCATCCAAAGCATTAGCGTACAATGCACCTTGCAGTACGTGAGAGTGACGCGGACCTTCGCCCTTCTCTACGCACATCTTGTAACCAAACCCGTTGATCGTCTTCAACTCCAACACGATAGTCTTGTTATCGTTGGTGCGAAGAACCAAGTCAACATGCCCGTACCCGTATTCACCCAGCCGTACAGAGATCTCTTCTTCGATCGTAACAGTGTCGTCGGTAGCCAACCAAGCATCAACGGCAGGCTTCAACAACTCGTGAACAACAGACCCCAATCCCATACGCCAATAGTCAGCGGTTGATGGAGGGTCTGTCTTCTCTACTCCTGCTGTCTCATATGCCACCTTGCGTGCACACATACCGGCCTGAGAGCCACGCCAACGCATGTCATCAGGGGTACTGGGTGCTTCGTTCCCGCCAGCCCAATGCTCGGCTATGCGGTGTACGAACAGGCGTGTGTCAGTCGTTGCCAATCTCATGTGTAGTTTCTCCATTCACATTCGGTGTTCCCAATAGCATATCAGCAAGCACGGCTCGCACCTCGTGTTTCAGGTCGGTTCGTGCTTCACTATTAGTGAACGCTGGTTCGACAAACCTGTCACCCTGCCACATCATTGCTTTCTGAACAGCCTCAATAAATTCATGCCCAAGATTGCATGGTGATTCAGCACTAATGAATGAACGCAACAATGCTCCTGCTTGTTGGGTGCATTCCTCTTCCATATCGGGAAGGTTCTCTTCAATCCTGTCTACAAGTTCATCGCATTCAACGTAATTACTGAAGTCCAGATTCTCTTGAATATCTGCATAATCTAGGTCAACTTCAACCTGTTCAAAGGTAACACTAGCATCACCTATTGTAATTTCATGACTCATATTTATCTCCGTATCCATTCCATTTAAGTAGGAAACCTACACCACGAACCGTATTCAATTGGATAGGTCCATAGTGTGCTTTCATTTTGTATACCGTGTTCTGAAACGTGACATCAGCAACAAAGTAATCTTTGTTTCTTTCAATCAACCACCAACTTCCATCACACCATTCATTCCACGGGTACTTCTCTTTAATCCTCAGATCATTATTAGATCTAAGATCATGTACCTCTTTAAGCGTTAACCTCGTCGCCACGTAGCATCACCAAAGCCCTTTCAGCATACGGTGTCTTACCATTTACAGCCTTCGTCAATGAATGCTCACGAGCCTGCGCTGTAGACAAGAACCGACTGTTGATCTTGTGTTGCTCAGCACCCTGAATAGCGTTGTAAGCCAACCACTTCGAACCATCGAAAGACAGATGCTCCTGATCAGGACCATGCACACTACCAAACTCAGTACATTCCTTCTGCCAATGAGTCCTCATCGCACCACGATTCGCAATCATCCGCTTCTCCGCAGTTGCATGAAACTCCTGAGTCAACTCACCATCCTTGTTCTTCCTGAACGGAGGACGAGGCACAACCCGCTTGATCAACTCATCAAACTCACGGTCAGTGAACTCCTGATCCTTCAACACACGAGCCATACGCCCAACCTGCTCAGCACGCTCAATCGCCTGACTCAACACATGAACACGCTGCTCAAACGAGATGTCATGATTGATCGTGTGCTTCACACTGAACAACGGAGTCTGTCCAACCAACTGATTTGCACAGAACAACCTGCCAACCAGATCGAACACCCCGGTAGCCCACTGTGCATTGAACGAACTGACCCACATCAACGACGGCTGAATCACATCACCATCACCCAAGTCGATCTGCTCACCGATGTCCTGAGTCAACGCCATGCGCTCACCCTTACCGAACACCGTGCATGATGTCGTGCTGTTGGGGAACATCTTCTCAGCCATCTCGCCTACCTGCCTGTAACTACCAGACTGAGCGAATGTACCTGAGTGCAGACCCAACGGTTCATCAGTATCGGTACGCACCACCCACTTGTAGAGAGGTAGACCTTGGTTCTTACCTGTTGTAATTTTTGGGTGATCCGTGTAACCCCATCTAGCAGCAGGATAGTGAACATCAAACAACGCACCAGCCTCTTCCATTACAGTCAATGCATTACGTGAATTAACATCCGTACTGGTGTTCAGCATCGGATGTGCATATGGTTCAGTGTAACTAATCATTTTGATTTCCTTTTCTAAGGTGACGAAGAGACTCAAGTCCCTTCCGATTAATTTCTCTTTGCTCTTCAAATGGCGTACGAGGTTCAGCAAACAACTCGTTAGGTTTCTCAGGTAACTTCACCCTCGGAGCACCAGCCAACACGTTACGCAACGCAGTAATAAACCCCAATGTACGTGCTTTATCTAACTCATTACTAAATGGTTTATGTTTAATAGAACTATTAAACTGATTCACTAACCTCTGAATCTCAGCCAACTTATTACTTATTGACAATGGTTTCCCTCACTCTCTCAGCCTCCCTACATGCTGCATCAAAAGCCTCCAACCTATTAGATCTATACTTAGGTGTATACCAAAACTTGTCACGTATATATCCAGTTAAACCACCACGAATAAACATTCCTTCTTCATGACGATCATCTCTAGTCATCGCAGTCCAGATACATTCCTTCGTTACAGTACAACCAGCACATACATTCGGTGTGACCTGCTTGATCTGTAATCCCTTACAGTTAGCATCCCGCCACCAACCATCTAGGTTTAATTCACTTGGTGCTTTCAGTTTCGTAGCCACGTAACCTCATGAACTCCTCCCGTGTCATCGTGTCATACACCAACGAATTAGTAACCGAAGGCAACCGCTTAGATTCATCCCGCTTACCTCGCCGCTCATCACTCCGACGCTTCAACTCTGCACGATAAGCCTTCTCACATTTCTTACAACGACACTTGAACTGCTTGTATGAATTAGCAACACCGTGCTTGAACCGACCCATTAGAAGTCAGGTTCAGTAGTAGCAGCAGGCTTACTCCCACCATCAAAGGCAGCCTTCTCATTCTTAGTAGTAGAAACAGTAGCCCAACGCATCGTCGGACCCATTTCCTTCACATTGATCTCAGCAAACTGACGCTTGCTTCCATCCTCCTGCTCAACCCGCCGAATCTTTAACGTGCCAACAACAACGACACGATCACCCTTACCCAACGACTCCGCTACATTCTCACCCATCTTATCCCAAATAGATAGATCGATGAACTCAACAGACTCCTGCTTCTGACCATTCTTGTCAGTCCATTGCTTATTGATAGCAACACCAGTGTTACACACCGATGAACCATTCTCAAAGTACCGCAACTCAGGGTCACGAGTCAGGTTACCCCAACCAATCCAATCGTTACTCATCACACATCACCTTTCTTATTTAGTCTATGTATTTCATTGGTTTCAAAGCAGCAGTCACCGTCTGTGTCATCAACCCACACGTTGTTTCCCACATGCTTGATCTGTTGTTTACAATCTATACATCTAGCAAATTTTGACACCCTGTAGTGCCACACCCCACCTTTTACACGACGACTCTCAACATGATAGCCACCGAACTTCTGCTTACGCAGATCTCTCAACCGTGCAGACACGGAAGTCTCCGACCCCCCGACTGCCAACGTCAATGCAGGCACCGTCCACCAACCAGTATCCAAAGTCGCAGCCTTCACACGCTCCAACTGATTAGACAATCGTTCAAAGTCAAGGCGTGGCTGATATGTGACACCATCAAAATGCTGTTGTCTTCTACTTAAGTTATTCATTACCAACCCTCATCTTTCATCCGATCAATCTTCACATCAGCATCAAAGTCAGCAGCCAACTCTCTATCACACCGATGACAACCCTCATCATCACAGTATTCACATGGGTCATCATGCCCATCAGTTGCTGGTCCTTCTAACCACGCATCATAAGTAGCCCACGCATCACCCATCAGAACGGCTCGCCTTCCAACTTGTCCTTGTATGCATCAACCCAACGCTCTACATAGTTATACGCCATCAAGATATTGGTGCGTGCTCTAGCCTCAGCGTCATTCAAGTTGTCGCCATGATACACGGCGTCATGAATAGCACGAGTGCTACTCGTCAACAGATCTTCAATGATCTTAGCCATCGTACTCCATGCCATGTCCTTGACAGGGAACCGATAGACCTCACTGATATCGGGAGCCTCAGTCATCATCCCGGACCTTCAAGGTAAACGGCATCGCCTTCCTCAACCCACTTAGCCAACGCTCTAGCAATAGCCTGCGCTTGAAAGCCACGACCACCATAACTCCCATACTCATGATGTGTTAGACCACACTCACCAGCAATCCAGTAGTGAAAGTCCAAGCACCATACACCAACCATCTTTTCAACAGGCTTGCCTTCACTATCGTAGATCTGGTGCTTACCTTCACCACTCCATTGTGTGGTTTCCAACGACTTAGGTATGTCGAAACCACGCTCAATAAAGTATTCGGGTGCAACAATGGTATGTCCATCACCATCGATAGCACCATTCTCTAGTCCTGCTCGGACCATTTCCTTTGTAATAGTCATTCGTTTTCCTCTGGTGTGTCGTCATCTAGATTCATAGTGCTCAATGCATCAAGCAAATCCCTCGCCATTTCAAACGAGATTGCTACCTCAGTACGGTAATCAAACGTCATGTTCAACCGATTAGGAGTAAGGAAGGAAGTCCTTCGCAGAGATACCGCACCTTTGAGTACAGTTACGTCGCAATTATCTACTTCTACATCAGTCTGGTGTCGGTAACTACCACCATCTACATCACCACGTATGGTGTAACTCAGTTCAATCTTATTTGACATGATATCTCCTTATGTTTACTTGATTCGGAATATGGGTGTCTTCAATCGCTTCTTCAAACGATCCAACCAACTAGGCTCCGGTACCTCAAGAGCCTTGATCAAATCGTCTACTCGCTGCTGTCGCCTAGCATTCTGCAACTGCTGATACAAGCGTTGGTTCTCATCTGAAGTCATGCTGTCTCCTGTTCATTCTGTAACTGAGCAATCGTCCAGTTCTGCTGCGCAATCATGTTATGGAATGTCCTACAATGCAGAGGCCACAACTCCATAGGGCTTATCTGCTTGCACCATAGCGCCTCGAACGCCTCATCCCTACCACAATCAGAACATACCCATGCTGGTTCCTGATCAGGGTCACGAGTCAACCGACTCAACGCATTCACACCAAGCGGTGTCATCATCGTGTGATCACCGCAACGAGGACACATACCCTCACTCATTAGTTCGCACTCCTTGGTTCACCTGCTGGTACATATGGATCATGAGGAAACTCTTCGATACCACCAGCAATGCCACGAAACGAACCATCATCTGCATATACTTCTTTAGTAAAGGCACGACAGTTGCTATAGAACACAATCTGTCCATCGTTATCCTCACACCATTCAAACACCATCATCAACGCCTTAGTAAGTTCGACGTTATCTTTATACTCAATCACCATTGCCATCCATCCCTTCCAACCAATCGGGTATAACGCACAGCCATCTTCATTCGTAGCAACCAGTACATATCATCCTCTTCTCTCATATACATTGATGCCCACGCACCCCCTACCCAAGAGGGGGCAGGTAAGGGGTGCCGCTCGCAGCCTAAGGGTACTTACGGATGGTCTATCCATCCTTTATAGTCGCTGCGACGACTGATTACTTCCGATACTTAGCCTTCAACCCAATAGGACGAGGACCAACCATCGTATGTGGACGATGAGGATCAGGCCGTGTCTCAGTCAACACAGCCTCACCATTCTCCACCTTCAGAATCGTAAGGATTCCAAAGGGAGTACGAACATCAGCGGTAAACCATTTCCGCTCCCACATAGAACGAGAATACGTAACCGGTGTACCAACAGTACGGTGCGCGAACCTTAGGATATCTTTCATACATATCAACCCTTCTTAGGTGTAGTACGTCCACCTTTCGGACGCATATTATGTGGCTTCTTACGCTTCTTACTCATCATCTACCCTCTTTCATATCATCAACGAATACTTTCACTGTCAAAACGAAACCAAACAACACACCACTCAACAACACAACCTGAACAACACGAGTCAACAACACAACACATATCTCCAATCGTCAACAATCTAGGCTATCAACCCAACACTTTAGGTTATTATTCCCTTCCCTTTTGCTGTGGTTAGGGGAGGCGGGCGGGTCTGTGTCCCTTCGCTGTTGTTACCGGGCACCCTACCTCCTCCCCCACGGATGGGGGAGAAGGCAGAGCGGCGGTATCTGTCAGGCGGTGACCGGCTTCCCGTAAGAGGCCATCCGGCGTGCCTTGTGAGCATCCCGGCGGTCCTCGTTGGTCATGAAGTCCCGCTTGAGCGGCTCTGTGATGCGGTACTGACGCAACGCTCCCTGTAGAGCAGCGATTCCCTGTGCGGCCTGTTCGTTGGGGTCCGTCCCGCAGAAGTCCAAGAGCCGGCATTCAACGAACCCGACAGTCTCGTACTCTAGGAACGGTGCCTCTGTGGGAACGCCCTCCCCGACAGTCTGCTTCGGTGCACCGGGCTTGCTGAAGTCGGTGACCTCGGCGTACTTGACCCGCTGTCCCTTGCCAATGACTGTGAAGTAGAGGCATTCCTCGCTCGCACGGTTCTCGGTGTCGGGATGCACGCCCGCTCTGATCTGGATAGCGTCGAAGGGAATCGCCTCCACGTTCTCGTCGTGGTTGGCTATCGGCTTGTCCCCGATGTCCAACAACTGGCAGGCGTCAGTTCCGATCAACTGCCATGTCATGCACATCGTGTGGAGGCTCTCGCCCTCAACGTTGGCTTCCTCTGAACCTATCCAGAGTTTCGGGGCGTTCTTGTCCATGTCAACGCACCCGTATGAGTCGTTGCGGAAGGCTCCAACCTCTGCGTAGGACTGGCCCTTCTGTGCCCAAAGGTGGGCGTGATCTAGCAGGGACTTCAACATCCCGTACCAGATCGACCGACGAGTCTCGTCAGTCTCTGAGAAGGCCATTACGTCCTCCTCGTGGTTGTACTCGCTCAATGTCTTGTCTCTTTCTCTAGTGGTTTATACATACACCCGGCAGGGCAGGGGCTTTCACCCCCACCCCACCAAGACCTCAAACGTGCTACCGGCTGACGACCTCACCAAACTCGGAAGTCCAAACGTTACCCACACGTGCCCAGTTCACCGGACGACCATGCTCATTCACGCACGATCCACACCGGCAGATCCTCACCTCATCAACATCTCGTAAATCCCACATTATCAACCAACCCTTTCCAACAAGTTTCGATGATAGTTCCACGCAGCAGCCACATCCTGACGATCACCGCCACCATGCACCCAACTCATACCGAACTCAGCGTACATCTCTGATTCCTGCTGAGCCTCCCACGCCTCGCCACAACCATTGCATCCGCAGAACCCTCGGTGAGCCGTGCAGACCTGACCATCGAATAGCCAAGCATCCATAAATACCAACATGATCAATCCCTATCTCTTCCCGGCATGTCCCATCGACACGCACCAAGCCGTGCCAAGCGCCTACCGGAGCGGAAGTCAAGGGTTCCAGTTCTGTAACAAAGCGCAATCCTTTGTTACAGAATGATTACATTCCGTCATTTTCGCTTGGAATGTAATCACCTCCGGCTGCGTCCCTTTACTTACGTGGAGGGCTAGGCGCTAAGGTACGGCGACTGTGTGTCCCCCGCTTGCACGCCCTACAAACAGCACGGACAATCGGTATCTCTGGCCCTACGCACAAACCAATGCACCACCCACCCACACCCTTGAAACCAAAGGGATGCCAAGCAAAGAAACCGCAGGCTTGGGAGGGAGCGGGAGGTGGTGTCTGTTTGTGAAATGTTGGGTGTTTGTTGGGGTGGATGTGCCCGACCCCCCCTCTCTTAGTATGTGTCTGGCTTGTTTGGGGGTGTGTGGACACCGGGGGTGACGGATTGGGGTGGGGGGTGACGGGGTTGGGGTACCTGTGTTTGGGTATAGGCACCCCTTGGGTCCCTCCGTCCGTTTGTGGGCACGGTTCGGCCTGACCTTCTACTATGTTTGGTCTGCCCCTGCGCCTCTTGGCTTTTGTGCAGGGGGCAGTTGCCCTTTTGACGGGCGAACGTAACCTAGTTAGGGTTCGGCGCTCTCGTTTTATGTGGCCGGTGGGGGCGCTGTACCGGGTGTTGCGTGGATGGTAGCATGTGTGTATTGTTTTGTTGGCCTTGTTGTGTTACGGAAAGGTAACTTTTTCTTATGGCTGAGATGTCTGACTATCTTGAAGAGAAACTTCTGGATCATACGTTGGGTACGACGGCGTATACGCATCCTTCGGATGTGTTTGTGTCGTTGCATACTGCTGATCCGGTGGATGCTGGTACGGGTACGGAGGTTTCGGCGGGTTCTTATACTTATGCTCGTCAGAATTGTGCGTTCAATGCTGCGGGTACGAATGCTGCTGGTGTGACGGAGAATACGAGTATTGAGACTTGGACGAATTTGCCTGCTTGTACGGTGACGCATATCGGTATTTGGGATGCGGTGTCTTCGGGGAACCTTTTGTACCATACGGCGGTTGATTCGTCTAAGACGGTGGCGAATGGTGACACGATTTCCATTGCTGTTGGTGCGATCACGGTTACGCTTGCCTGATGGCTAAGAGCAGTAAGCGACCTGTGCAGCGTAGGCAGACTGGGCCTCCCGGTACGCCTATACCGCGAAGGAAGAAGCCTTCACCGTCGGGTCATACTCTTGATCCCGGTCAGCGACGGGCTGCCACTAAGGGTGATGAATTTAAGAAGGCTATAGAGTCTTGGGGTAGGAGAAAGCCTAAGCCTCCCTTTTTGGATAAGCAGGGGAGATATAATCGCTCGCCATCAGACCGGTTTGCTTTAGTTCGCTACGGGACGAGAAAGAAAAGATAGAATGGCTACTGCATATCCCGGTGCGCTTGATACTTCCACTCAGCAGCCTTCTCCCAGTTCGACCACGGACCTTGACGCGACCGGGTACGAACACGACGCGGTTCATACGAATCATTCCGGTGCGATTATCGCGGTGGAGACTAAACTTGGTTTGACTGATTCGAATGCTGTGTCTGGTGCGGTTCTTGTCGGGTCGGGTGCGTCTACTACTTCGTGGACGACTACTCCGACCATTGGTGGCAATACGACTGTTTCGGGGACGTTGACTGTTTCCGGTCAGATGTTCACTCATTTGACTGTTGAAACAGAATCAGGTACGACTCATGCCCCTACAGAGGGCGACGAGAACAAATACATTCTCACCACTCACGGCACAGGGATCACAGTCACGCTGCCGCAGAACTCCGCTACAAACGGAGCCTTTGCTATTGGTACGACTATCTACTACGAACGTCATGGGGCTGGGACGCTCACCTTTGCGGCTGGCACCGGCGCGACCGTAACGTCGAAAGACAGCACCCTGACTTGCGGGGATCGTTATACGGCTGTGTGTGCTTTGAAGATCGGTACGAATGCTTGGTCGCTAATCGGCAACATCGGTTAATCCGATGAGCATGTTTTTGTCTGTGGTCGCCGGTCAGGGCGGCGTGAAGGTTTCCGGTGCGCCGGGTACTTTGAGCCTGTCGGCTGGCTCACCTGCTAAGACGGTCATCAACCTGTCATGGTCGGCACCATCCGATACAGGCGGGGGCACGATCTCTGGTTATCGGATCAAGAAGGACGGGTCGGTCCTTGTGGCCGACACCAGTTCGACTGGTACGACGTACTCCGCTACGGGATTGTCGGCTGACACGGAATACAACTTCACGGTGGCTGCTATCAACGAGGCGGGAACCGGGGCTGACGGAAACACACCGGCTCTGACCACGGCGGCGAACCTGACCGCTACGGGCGGGACGATCACCACTTACTCGGGTTATAAAGTTCATACGTTTACCAGTTCGGGCACGTTCGCCATTAGTGCCAACCCCGCCTCAGACACCGTGGAAGTCATGGTGGTTGCTGGAGGCGGTAGCGGTGGTGGGAACGGTATGGGGACCGGTGCTACGAACTGGGCGTCCGCTGGTAGCGGTGCCGGTGGTGGATCAGTGGTTCTCACCACGACCACTTCGGGATCGCACACCGTCACGATTGGTGGTGGCGGTGCTGGAGGTTCAAGCGAGTCAGGCGCATGGGGCAGCGACAGCGTGTTCGGTAGCACTACTGCTCCACGAGGGATCATCGGGCGAGGATCTGCCGACGGCGGTATCGCCGGAAACAACGCTGGTACCGCTTGGGAAGGGTCACCGGGTTCTGGTGGCCCTGCCGCATCTGTTGAACACCCGCTCTCTGACAACACTGGTAGTGGCGGTGCTGGAGGCTCCAACGGTTACGCCGGGGGCAACGGTGGCATCCACAACGCTGCCAACGAGTCGTGGGCTGCTGGCGCTGGTGGCGGCGGCGGGTGCGGCGGCGCAGGTGGGAACGGCTCTGGGAGTTCCGCAGCCTCAACCGGTGGGTCTGGCGGGGCAGGAGAGGGCAACGTCTACCGCACCGGGAGTACCCAGTATTACGGGGCAGGTGGTGGCGGTGGGTCTGCCCGCTCTGGCTATGTTGGCGAAACTAATCTGACTATCAGTAGTGCCGTCATTGGATCGGGGGGGAGCGGTGGCGGTGGTGATGGCGCACGGGTGTTCAAGAACAACTGGGCTGGCGGTGACGGGACATCAACAAACCCTGATCCCATCGACGCTACTAATGCGTCTGCCAACTCAGGTGCCGGTGGCGGTGGTGGCGCTCGGTCACATGGCGGTACCGCTTCCAACCGCCTTGCCGACTCTGGATCGGGTGGTTCCGGCATCGTTGTCGTTCGCTACCCGTTCGCATAGGAGGACTGATGGCTCACTTCGCAGAGATCAATGGGAGCAACGAGGTGTTGCGTGTCATCGTTGTCGCTAACGAGGATACCGCTGACGCGGAAGGCAACGAGGTTGATTCCATCGGGGAAGCGTTCTGTAACGACCTGTTGGGCGGGACTTGGAAGCGGACCTCGTACAACAACAACTATCGGGTTCGGTACGCCGGGATCGGATACACGTTCAACGCCGAACTTGACGCCTTTATTATGCCTTATCCGAACGACGGTAAAGAATACCGTTTGGACGAGGATACGGCCTCGTGGGTTGAAGTTGAATGATCGACTATCGCCAGTCAGGGATTGACTACCGGGAAGCGGACTATACCTATCAGGGTGTTAAGAGTCATGCTCTTACGGCAGCGATTACTGGTACGGCGACCGTTACTGCGACGATAGTAGAAGAAGCAGCCCTTACAGCAGCGATTACCGGTACTGCAACTGTTACTGCTGCACTTACTGAAGTCGCTTCGCTCGCTGGGTCCATTACCGGGACGGCAACGGTTACGGCTGCGATTACTTCAGCACAGTTCATGGAGGCTGATGTAACGGGTACCGGGACGGTGACCGCTGCGATTGTGCGTGAGATCCCGGTTGAGGCTGATGTAACGGGTACGGCGACTGTTGTTGCCGCGATTGTTAGGGAAATCCCGACTGCGGCAGCGATTACTGGTGCGGCTACGGTCACGGCAGCGATTACCCATAAGGTTCCGCAGCCGGAACTTGTCCTTTCTATTACGAATGTAACAGGATCGTCACCTAGCGAAGAAAACGCTCAAGATACTCTAGAACTACTGGTGGGTGTGTAATGGCTACTTACGATAAAGGCGACCAAGTGCGGGTTACCGCTACATTCAAGACGGCGGGGACTTTGACTGCTACCGCTGCGAAGACTGCTAGACAGATGAAGCCTGACGGAAGCGATAACGATATTACGGGACAAATCCAAGACGGTAGCGGTACTGGTATCTACTTTGTTGATATTTCTCTAGATCAAATCGGTACTCACACAATCAAGATTGCTAGTACCGATGTTGTGGTTGCCTCAGAAACGATTGAGTTAGAGGTAGCCAAGTCCGTGTTTGATCACTCGTGAATCAAGGCAACGCCGCCAAGGATAAGGGCGAATCCACGCGCGCCCTGTTCATGGAGGGGTTGCGCGAGCATGGGAAGATCGAAGCAGCGTGCCGTATTGCTGGTGTCACACGGTCAGCGTACGATAAATGGCGTCAACGTATCCCTGATTTTGCGGAACGCGCGGATGCTGTACGCCATGAAGCCCTTCAGCGTGGAGATCAGCCGTGGGATGGCTCGTTTGCGTCGTTTAGGGGCCAGTTTTTTGACCATATGTCGCCTTGGTTCCACATACAGGCAATTGATGCTTACGAGAACACGCTTCCCGGCAACCTCACGGTGATTTTGTGGCCTCCTGAGCATGGGAAAACGACCCTAGCCGAAGACTATTTCTGCTATAAACTTGCTACGAATCCTGAGTTCCGTATCACCGTGGGGTCTGAGGGGCAGGATATGGCCCGCAAGATCCTTAGCCGTATCCGTTCCCGCATGGAACCGCTTGGTCCATATCCCCGTTATGTAGCCAAGTTCGGGCCTTTCGTGCCCCAAAACCAGTCTGGACGTAAGACTGCACAGTCTTGGGGGGCCGACTACTTCGATGTGTTCAAGAAGCAGCGGTTCGATGAACGTGATTATTCGATGGTTGGGTTGGGTTGGCGGTCAAAGATCGCTGGTACCCGTACCGATCATCTACATATTGATGATATCCAGTCTCGTGTTTCTCTCAATTTGACTGAACAGATGTTCGAGGTGTTTCGTCAGGATTGGTTGACTCGTCCCGGCGAGAATGGGCGCACTACCATCAATGGGACTCGTGTCGGTGAGGATGATTTCTATCAGCGGGTAATGGAGGAGATCGATAGCGATCTTTTGCAAGTCATCAAGTTCCCTGCGATTATTACGAATAAGCAGGGTGAGCCTGAACCGTTGTGGCCTGAAATGTTTTCGATGGAGAAGTTGGATCGCATTCGCCGCAAGGTGGGTGAAGAGGCTTGGTCACGGAACTACATGCAGGAACCATCATCGTCTATGTCTGCGACATTTACCGATGACTCTATCCAGAAGTGTTTGAATCCTTTAAGGTCCGTTAACCATGAACCACCGAAAGACTGTTCGATCTATATTGGGCTTGACCCTGCTCTCGGTTCCAATAATTGTGTTGTGGCTGCTACGCCGCACGAGGGAAAACTTAAGATTCTTTTCGTTCGGGAAGACACTGGTCTGACCCGCAACGAGCAGATTCTCGGTGTCGTGGAAGATGCTGTTCTCCAGTGTATGAGGAATGGTGCCAGCGTTTCCGATGTGGTGATTGAAGCGATGGTGTTTCAGAAGGGTTTGTCTCGTGACGAACGGTTGGTTGAGATGACGAATCGTTATGGGTTCCGTGTGCGTGAGCATCTTACTGGTGTCAACAAGTACGACGAAACGATTGGTGTACCGTCGATGGCGTTGTCGTTCATGCGCGGCGAGATCGATATTCCGTATGCGGACGACAAGTCCACTAGGCACATGGTTGACCAGTTGATTCGCCAGTTGAAGGCGTGGCGTCCGTTGAAGCGTGGTACTCGTCTTCGACAGGATCAGGTCATGGCTTTGTGGTTTATCTGGATACTGTGGCGTCAAAGGAAACAATCTTTTGACGTTGACTCTTCACAATTTAACTTTAAAGGACTACCGTGGAAGGCATCTCTGTCTTCTAGTAAGGTGTTTTGATGTATACCTTTGATGAGATTGTTGCAATTGTCAGGCAAAGACAAGATGTTCAATCTCCTTTGTTGGCAAAGATGTTGGATGTAAAGGATCGATATAACGGCGATTATGTCATTCCGATTCCTTCGATGGATGACGAACCGGTTCTTCCTCCGCTGACCCCAGCGTTAATTTCAGAGAACATTGATGCGGTTGCACAGCGCGCTGCTTCAGTGATGCCGTTCATTGGTTGTCCTGCAATCGATGGCAGCAAGGAACGGGGTGTTCGTTCTAGGGAGTATGCAGATATCAGGCGTAGGGCGTTGGCTGCTACGTGGTATCAGTCGCGTTACAAGATCAAGATGCGTCGCGCGTATCGGCATCTGGCCGGGTACGCCACCTCCTGTCTTGTGGTGTCTCCCGACTTTGAAAGGGGTGTCCCAAGGATCGATATTCGTGATCCACTTGGTGTCTACCCAGAACCGAAAACATACGAGGATTATGACCCGCCGTCAAATTGTGCCTTTGTCCACGGCAAGTCTGGTGACTGGCTGCGTGCCCGCTATCCGGCTGCGCGTTCAGAGAACGGTGGGCCTGTCGAAACTGACGATAGGGCGCGGCAGGAACTGTGGGACATTGTTGAGTGGGTTGATGCAGAACACATGGTTATCGGGATCATGGGTCCAAGGTATAACCATTACAACCAGTCCTATCCGTACCATTCGACAACAATCGAATTGTCTCGTTCCATCAACAGGGCTGGTGTTCCGTGTGTGATTACGCCGGGGCGTGTCACGTTGGACAAGATCGCATCATCGGTTTCCAATGTCGTCGGCATCGTAGATTTGATGTCGAAAATGATGGCGTTGGATATCATGGCGACAGAGAAGGCGATCTTCCCTGACCGGTATATCATTGGCCGGTCGGGTCAGGTACCGATGATTGTCGGCGGCGAATGGAAAGATGGCCGCGAGGGGCAGGTAAACATCCTGCTTGATGCTGAACAGATCGGAGAATTGCGTTCGACACCTGACCCGTCTACGAACATTGCAATCGACCGATTGGAACGTAATGCACGGATCTCTACCGGAACAGTACCTCAAATTGGTGGTGAAACATACGGGGCTTTGCGTACCGGACGCGGTATCGACTCGCTCATGGGTGCCGCTCTGGACCCGCGTATTCAGGAAATGCAAGAGATTATGGAGGCTTACCTTCCATATCTGAACGAATCAATCTTCGCCACCTACAACGGCTATTTCGGTAGCAAGAAGTTCTCCATGTTCACTGGCTATGCAGGTGATTCGTCGCAGGTGGAGTTCACCCCGAGCGAACACTTTGAAACCTACGACAACGTGGTTTCGCATTCGATTCCCGGCGCGGACATTCAAGCAACCACTATCCAGTTGGGACAGTTGCTTGGAATGAAGGGCATCAGTCTACGTACCTTCCGTACCAAGCATCCGTTCATTGACGATCCTGAGATGGAAGGACGCAGGGTAGACGAGGAGCAGTTGGAGGAAGCGGTCTTGGCTTCGATCCAGCAGCAGGCTCTGTCTGGTCAGTTGCCAGTGGTGTATGTCGCCAAGATTGAGAAGCACCGCAAGAAGGGCTTGGATATCTTTGGCGCGATTGAGAAGGCTGACGAAGAGATCCGCAAGGAGCAGGCTGCTATGGCTCCGGCTCCTGAAGAGGGCCAGATGATGGCTCCTGAGCAGGCTCTTGGTTTGGCTGGTGGGCCTGAAGCAGCGATGCAGCAGGGAGCGCCACCTAACAACGAGTTCTCGCCTGCTGCGGCAGAGCAACTTGTTGCTGCGTTGAGGGCTGGCTGATGCCTCGCGCCAAGAAAACTTTGTCGCCTGAGACTCCGAGCATGGAGGCGGGTGCTTCCTACGGTGAGGTCAGTGACAACATTCAGGCGCAGCAGGCTGTTCCATTGCCCGATAATCGGACATCCGACTATTCGGCACCTAACGATCAGGCACAGCAGGCTCCGTTGCCGTTGGAAGCAGCCCAGAACTTTACGCCACAGATAACGCCTTTGACTGCTCCCGGTGAGAATAGGAACTCTATGCGTGCAGCGCCAGAGATCACACCTGTTCAGAAGTCGGCAGACCTGTTGAGAAATTGGGCAGCGGCTACTGGAGATCCGGTTATGGAGATGGCCGCGAGACAACTTGGAGATTTCTAATGGCTGGTACTAGCCCAGTCCGAAATGAATATCTTCGAATTGGTTCTACGCCAGACACGGCGTTGAATGATGAATACTACGGTCGCCGTATGCAGATGTTGATGAATGCTGGTGCGGGACGTTTCTTGGAGATGGCACCAGATTCGATAGTTGCGTTGGCTTCTGGTCCTGATTCTGACGAAGACATGATGGATGTCTTTTATGGGGCGTTTGACCAGAGCAATTTCAATATGGTCAAGCAGAGATTTCAATCTATGCCAACTCAGATGCAGCGCGGCGAATTCAACAGGTTGCCCAAGAAGATGCAGGAATTGTTGCGTGGTGCCGGGTATGAGTTTCCTGAAGAAAAAGATCCTGATGGTTTGCTGAAACGAATCTTTACTTGGGATATTCCCCTATTGCCTGAAGAACATTTCGGAACTGCTGTCAAGGTTGGGATGTCTCCGATACGTGCTTTGGGTTTCGGCATGGGAATGGTTGCACGGAATGTGTGGGAATTCGGTGTGATGAAGCCGTCAAGGTATGCGACACGCCTTGGACGGTCGTTTGCTTTTCTTGACGAGAAGAACAGTGGTGCGTTCCTGAATCCTGCTAGATGGCGTGAAGCATGGAATAAGACCCGGCTTGAAGATGGTTCCTATTATCAGGAGGCTTCCAATGCTGCTATTGAAATGGTTGGGGCTGATCAGACTGATCTTTTGAAGATCTTTATTCGTGATGGTGGACAGGGTGTCTATGATCATTTTGAGGATACTGGTAAGGCGTTCGGGTATTCTGATAATGAAATCAATGAGCGGTATCAGAGATGGTATGAAGGTTTAGCGGAACAAGAAAATGTGGAAGCGTTGGAGGTTCTTGAATCTGGCCGGTTGACTTTGGCAACTGCGTCGGTTCGTTCGTGGAACAAGTATGGGGTGTGGGATGTGACACCGGGAACGAAGCCTGCTGCTGCTATAGGGCTGGTTGGTTCTCTTGCTGCGGAGATTCTTTTGGACCCGACTACGTGGGTGGGTGGTTTCTATACGAAGATTCTGCGGGCCGCAAAGTTTGGTCGTCGTACTGGTCAGAGCGCAGATTTCTTGGATGTGATGCGTAGGGGTGCTTTGGTTGAGCGTGAAGCCGCTCAAACTTCTATGTTGTCTGCTTTCAAACCTGCTCGGGTTCCTGATGTTGTTGATGGTGGTTACATCGATGCCCATGCGGGTATCAAGGAATGGATGAAAGATGCGGGCGTCAGAATGTTGGGCCGCACCGACATTGTTATTAGAAATCAGTTTCGTGCAATTAACAGGATGACTGATCGTGTCAACGATGCGTTCCGTCAATGGGATGAAATTGATGCGTTCAAACAGAATTTGAGAGAAACAACGAAACTTGATGGTGATGGAATACGCGCTGCGGTAACAGAAGAATTTGGTCCAATGACAAAGATCGACATGCTGTTGCGTGATCTACCAGCATTGAATGTGGTGATTGATTCGATGCGTCAGTGGCATATGACGCAGCGGCGAACGGTTCTACTTGTTGACGAAGACACTGGTGAACTGATCTACAGGAATGTTAAGGATGTTGGTGCAGAAGAACTTGTAATGGTTACTGATGGTTCAGTACCTACGTTGGCAGATGAGGAAGGGTTCTGGTCGTTCCTTGCCGATAACGCGGGTTGGCGTGCCTTGGCGAAACCTCTGGGTGGGACGAGTCCAGAGGCATTGTTCATTCCCCGAATTGGGAGATTCGGTGCGAAGTGGATGGAACGCAAACAGTACATGCGTGAAATCCTTGACCTTGGAGAAAACTTTCCGCTGCACATTAAGGCAGATATCGCCCGAATGACGGCTCAATATATTGCAAAGCAAACTGATTACGTTCACGCAAAGGTTTTTCAGGATATAACAGATGGCACATTGAAACTGTCTGTGCCTATTGATGAAGATATGTTGTCTCGCGTCATGCTTGATCCACAGATGGATCAGGCGACACGTTTGGGTCTATCTCCTGAAGACCATACGAACATTCTTGAACACATGAAGATTCACGAGTCAAATGCATCTCAGATCATTTTGGAAGATAGCGAACTTGATGACCTGCTCAACTACTACCTGAATGATGGTTTTGAGGTTCGTCTTGATGAGAAGGGTGTGCGTCGGCTTATGCCGGTTGCCGATATCGGACGAGTGCCTTTTGCTGGTGCAGGACGAGCATTCCGTAGGTACTACCAGAAACAGATTCATCCTCCCGGTAGCCAGAATGCCGAATTGACTTGGCTGGATCAAACCAAAGCATTTGCAAAAGCCGGGGTTGCTGGAGTGGCTTACTATCCGGCGCGCTTTGCAGAAAAGTTGACGACCTACACGCCTACTGTGCCGTGGTTGGACGTAACTGATTCAGATACCGCTGTCAAAGAATTCACGGCACTTGTTGATATGGGTGTCATGGCGCATATGCCACGCACGCAGATCGATCAATACATCCGAACCTTCGTGATGGGTAACGAATCGGAACGCTGGCTCGTCCAACACGACTTCTTCTTGGATTTCATTGGTCGTACCGGTGCGCTAGTGCACGGCGGTAGGGATGTTCAGGACTTTATCCAACGGTTCATACGACACGGAAACCAGCGGTACGCCCAGTTGTCGGATGATGTGATCGGTATCCGTGGGTTGAGTTCTCGCCGTGCGATCATGCCGGGTGCAGAATTCGGGGCACAGTTGGCAAAGTCTAATATCATTCCGAATTATCGGGAACTTGCTGCGATGGCACGCTATACAGCGTTCTACCGTATGGCGGGATGGGGTCTGCATCTACCGGAGATCGACAAGTTCATAAGTAGGACTTGGCGTCCTGCGGTTCTGTTGCGGTTGGGTTATGTTCCCCGTAACGGTGGCGAAGAATTGTTCTCATGGTGGTTGAGAGAAGGACCGAAGCATTGGGTCAACCACAAGATTGCCCGTGCAGCGATTGGCAAGCATGTCATCTTTGACGAATATGGACGAAAGATACTGAAAGACATTTCTGATGAGGAACGGCTTCCGTTGATTTGGAAACCATTCTCTCGGATATGGCGGTCTTTCAACGAGATCGGTGGTGTCGGAGATTTCGCTGTCACGAAGAAGGCAGTTAAGAAGTCGATAAAAGAGAACCCGCGTTGGAAGTATCTAAGTGCTGATGAACAGGCGGCTTTCTTTGATGCCGCTCGTGTTGAAATCAAAAACGAGGTTGAAGATACGCTGATTGGTGGTACTTCCCGCCGGTTGTTTGAAATCGCCAATGCAAAGGCGAACGAGTTGACTCTTGCCTTTGGATCAGGTATATCGCGGGACATAGCACAGACAATTGGTAGACGAATCGATTCAAGACATGATGAACGGGTTCGTGCGATTACACACATGATGACTGATCCGACGATTCTGGATCAGCAGATGAAAGACATCTTGGGTACGTTCGATCCGTATATCGGTGGAAGCGATCTGGATATGACTATGCGCGATATGGAGTTCGGGCATGTACCGGATGCTCGTCTGCAACTACCGATGAAGTATGGTCAGGGAGAATTGACTTGGGTTTCAGTTGAGGCAGGCCAGTTCGATGCTCTGCCAAGAAGTGTCGCTGTAGCGCAACGCACCGATTACATGCGTGACGATCCGGCTCATAAGGCATTTCTTGGTGAACTTATTCATTATGTTTCGCCTCCGCAGGAAGAAACCATGCTGCTTCTTGCTCAGGATTTAGGACTATCTGTTGATACATCTGCGTCTGCTGCGGTCCTTACCTATTTCCGAAGTGAACATCCAGATGCTTTGAGGAAATTGGCTGAGTCCTTTGACCTTGTGCCAAGTAGTACAGATGTGGATTCCATTGTCGAAAAGGTGACGATGCACGATGCTTTTGTTGATGCGTTGCCGACTGAGATTCAGGATGCTGTCAGACGGTTCCTTAAGCCTGCATCCGGTGTCGATCAGAATCCAAATGTGATCGCGTTTTTGATCAGTCATGCTGATCCTACGATGCTTTCACCAAATTTGGATGATGTCGTGGTTCGTGCAAAGCGCGCTTTCGTGAATGAAATGTTGACTCCGCAGGGCGAACAGTTGGGTCGTGCTGCACATATGGCAAACATTGGTTTTGACGAACATGGTGGTTTGATCAGCGATGCTTTGCCGCCCGGTGCTGCCCGTTTGTTTGTTCCTATGGTTCCTGTCGAATATGCGGAAGAATTCGCTAGGATTCTTTCAGATACAAGTGATGCCGGGTTTGCCTTCTATGACGAATTCGTGGATCGTTTGGCTGCCCGCTTGGAACTCATTGGAATCAAACGAGAAGAGGCTTACGACGTTGCTCAAATATTGCAGCCCAGTCTGAGTGCTTCAACTGTTCATCGTACCCCCAGCATGTATATGGCTTTGGCGGGTGCCGCAGTAGAGTTGGGGCAGCGGCACCTACCGTTGACGGCGACCAGCGCAAATCCCGCTATTGCCGATGCGGTAGCAAAGACTCTGACAGAAATGTTGGGTTCTCGTGTCGGTTTGGAACCAAACCTGTTTGCTCAACTACGTGCAGGCGTGAGCAGTCTTGATGTCAATGCTGAAGAAATATTTGGGGTATCTCCGACGGTTGGTCGTCAGAGTTTGAATGGTCCCACAATTCCTGTTGCCCGTGGGAACGTGCGATCCTCTGTGATTCATCCTGATGTTGCGGTACGCAACCAGTCTGAAGAATCGATCACATTCTTTGGTATCAAGAATGGTGTACCTACTGCTTCAAGCGGATTTGGTCCGAACGGATTGGGTAGAAAGAATGTGATCGGAGTTGCTGGCGAACACCTGTTCCCGAAACTTGATGGTGAACTGCAACGTCTTCAGATGCTAGATGATATGCCTGTTACATACACGGTGCATCATTGGCGACACAAGAAGTCGGGGCGTACAGTGTATCGCCGCCAAGGTGATGAAAGAAATACTTCGTGGTATGGCGATGGCGAAGAATGGGAACTATTGGATAGCCAGATTGTTGCGAGCAATGACTTCCATGCGGCTATGGAAGACTTGGCAGAACGTAACACCCCTGAGATATTGGACCTGTTGTCTTCTGGGGATCGTGCTGCTGATACCGAAATCTTTCTGCCTTGGATTCGTGAGATAACGACGACGGATGAGATCAGTCCTGTTCGCATCAATGGTCATGCGGAACAGGCCAATTGGTGGGATAAGAGTCCACAACGGATTCTTGGCTTGTTGCCGCCTACGGATCAGGCTGGCGGTTTGGGGGAGAGGATAGCGTCAGGCTGGAATACGATATTGAGAAACTGGTTTGATGGAGTTGTCAACCCCATGATTGGGGCGATGGTTCGTGAACCGATGTTCCAGCATTACTATGTGATTGCTGCGGAACAGGTTGCGGGTGTCAAACGGAACTATAACCATACCCCCTATGCGTATGCGAATTTGGGTAATGCTTTGGGACGTAAAGGTGTGGGTACCTATGACGATGCTGGACAGTTGGTAATCGAAGAGTTGACATCGTTTATCGAATTGAATTGGCAGGTTGCTCGTTTAGATCCTGATGCTTTGATTTCAAAGGTTGCGTTTGCTGTAGAGAATGGAAACCGGCGCGCATTCTTGGAGTCCGTTACAGAGTTGCTGAAGGCTGCCGACGATCCCAAAGATGCAGCAGTCCAGTTATCTCAGGGGGTCTATGCAGCGTTTGATGCGTTGCGGTTGACTGCGAAGAACCCGAAGTCTTCTGCAATCAATGAGTTCTTTGAATGGGCGTCGAATCGTAAACTCCAGTTTGAAACGCATCGATCTGTTGCTTTGCAACGTGCGATGACGTTGACGGGTGCATTCATTGATGATCATCGTATCCGATCACAGTTTCAGGAAATGGTTGGATCGATGATTCCGTTCTGGTTTGCAGAGGACCAGTTCTTGCGACGGTTGGGGCGCGGCTTGAAGCACAATCCGTTGATGCTCCGTAATCTGCATTTGACTATGAACGCAGGCGTGCGTGGGGGCTTGGTTCAGGAAGACCAGTTCGGAGAAAAGAAACTGGTTGTCCCCGGTAGCGAAGTGTTGACGACTGCTGTTCTGGAAATTGCGGACAGGTTCCCTATCGTCAATGCGGTCTTTGGTGGACCGTTGGGGGCTGTTGCCCGTCCCAAGTTGGCGATGAATATCAATATCATTCCCGGCTATGACCTTGACCAGATGGGTCAGATGGGTTTCGGTCCTTTATTGGCAGCACCTATCAATTATGCGTCGGGTCGTGATCCGAGCCTGCGTGCCAAGTTTGAACATAATCTTGTTGGTGGGCGTTTCGCTGGATCTAGCAAGTTGACTGAGTTCCGTGGTGACACGGTTCGGTTGTTGGGTGAAACTATTTGGTCGTCGGTTCTTCCAGCGGTCATAGCCCGTCCGCTTCAATTGATGGGCATTGAAGGACCAAATGGAAGCGCAAGATCAAAAGCCACGATTGACGTAATCAAGTTCATGGCGTTGAACGACATGCTTCCTTCGGAGGAAGAGATCGCTGGGCAGGCGAATCCGGCTTTGTTTCAGGAAGAGTTCTTGGATCGTGTTGACCAGATGGCGAAGCAATACCAGTTGTTGCAGGCTCTTACTTGGTTCGCGTTGCCTGCTACCGGCACCATGTCGGACTTGACGATAAACGAGGAATGGGAATGGGATACCGAATTCCGTGCCTTGTTGGATAGCGGTATGCCTTACGAACAGGCGTACCCTGTGTGGGTCAAGAATGTGGAGGCGCGTAGTGGCGAGCCGTTCAACCCAGTGAAGTTCTCTCCGTTCCGTTCGTCACCGCAAAGTAAGATTCCGTTTGCTGTTCTAGAAACTACGCAGGCTGCCAACGAGTGGCTTGTCGATAATGACGAATTCACTCGTACCTTTGCTTTGGCTGCTCCGTTCTTTATGCCACGCAAGTTCGATGTTGAGGATGACGAGTATGTTGCTGAAGCAAAGCAACGTCAGGTAAACATGGGGTTGCGTTCTTTCGATACGCCTATTGAGTATTTAGAAGAGTTGTATCACAATGTTGCTACCCCTGCGTACCATCAGGAGCGGACGAGTTATCTGCAAAAGAGGTATGTGTTACAGAAGAACAAGATGGATACCACGGATTTGGATCGGTCGTGGGGGATCTGGTTTGATAGTTTCCAGTTGCAGCATCCGGTGTTTGCTCAACGGATTGTGCAGGGGACTGCGCGTGTCAAGCGTGATGCGACTGTTGAGCAGGCCCGTTTGTTGATTGAGGCTCCTGACTTGGTTCCGCAGGGTGAGCATCGGGAAGACATCTTGGATGCTATGGCGACGATTGTCGGGTTCAGGGACAAGTTGGATGCTTTAACTGGGTTGCGTACTGTTGCTGCTCAGAAGAAGCGTGATGCTTTGCGGTACAGGTATTGGAAGTCGATGGAGTCATTTGTATTAGGCAAGCCTTGGTTAAACGAGTTGTATTATAGTGTATTCTTGCCTTTGGTTAGTGATACTTGGATCGCTAAGTATCGTGCTGGTTTGGTTGAGATCGATTCGATGGCGGTGGCAGCGTAATGGCAGAAGAAGAAGAAGATACCCGATCAGGTTTTGGTGCTGCTTTAGATGCTATGGGTATGGGCAATCTGACAGGCATGTTGCAGACGGCGATAAATCCTGTGGGCCAAGCAGTAAAACACGGGGTAAAGCATGGTATACCAGCCTTGGGGGGTGCTTTGACTGTTGGTGAACGTCCCACACTGGTATCTCCTCCTACCGAAGATACATCTGCGGGAATCACCCAGAGGCGGGTAAACGATGAACCGTTGGATATCGCTGATGATGCATCAGTAATGAAACAAATCTTTTGGGATAGCCAGAGCGAAGAAACACAGTTCGTCAAGTTGGTTAATTGGCTTGGCGGTAACAGCATCGTCATGTTGAATCCCGGTGTTGGTGGCTTGGGTTCATCCATTGCGGAATCATTTGAGGCTGCTGGCTTGGACAGACCTGAGATCAAAGATTTGAATACTCCTGAAGGCAAAGAATATGTTCGGGAATATTTACGTGCCAATTGGCGCAAGATTCCTGATCTCGTGCAATCTACTCACACATACATTTCTGAAGGTTACGGGGCGTACCGTGGCGCTGTTACGGAAGGCGGTAGGGGAGAGGTTCCTCCCGGTTATCGTGATCCTGCAACGGAAACAATTGATGTAGGAGAGATCAAAGAAATTCTTGAACAGTTCGGAGGCAGCGACTTTGGCGTCACTGGACCTTTCCTAGAGCCTGAGAAGGTTCCATCTTTGCGTAATGCCGGTGAAGTATATGGAACAGGCATGGAAGATTACCGTCCTGTTGCTGACATCGTGCACGGTGCCTTGGATAAGGCAATCGATGACTATATGGCTCAGGTCATTGAACCAAACCAGACGTTGTTGACAGGTGCAGGTGGTCTTCCTAGTACTGAAGGCATGGATCAAATCGGGTTTGTCACATCTTTCGATGGGACACCTTGGGGAGATGTCATAAGTTTCGGTGACCTATTTTCTGGTGGCCGTATCGGTCCATTGAATTTGGTACGACAGTTCAAACAGGCTGATCCTGAAGTTATTGAAAAGTTTCAACGCGAGTTCGTTGCGTTAGGGTTGATGGCTCCACCGAAGGTATGGGGTCGAATCATTGAAGATCCTCGTACCGGAGTTGATTCTACGATAGAGGCAGCGGTTGGTTGGCAGATGGGAATTACTGAAGCAGCCTTGAGCATGATTGATGAAAGAACCAACGAGTTGAATGTTGACGGCACTCCTTACATTGATGAGACAATGGATCGTTTCATTGCTGAACGAATGGCTGGAGAGAATGTTCTTACAAACCATTCACGAGTCTTGAAGCAGAACACGATCAATACGGCAAGAGGTCGTATTCAACAGTACCTTGAGGACACTGGACGTTATATGTCTGAAGGTTTGCAAACTAAGATTACAGCCGATTTGGAAGACATTCTTGATGAGATGTCTCCTGAGCGTATAGAACAGGCGTTCGGGCAGGGCGGTAATGTCTATGAGCGGTCGCTTGCCGAAAATCTTTTGCAGCAGTTCTATGGTACTGATGATTGGGGTCAGATGTTGACCTTTGGTGGATCAGACAGGGATCAGGATTACTTCAATTATGCGGCACGGAGTGGTGCTGTGTCTCAGCGGGAACTTGATCTTCTTCGTGTCGGCGCTATTGATCGTGCCCGGTATAGGGGGCATTGGCCGGAAGGCTATGACGATGAGCGCAAGGAAGCAGAGAAGGATGTTGCTGTCGCTAGTTTGTTGAGATTCATTGGTGATTCTATGGATTCTGATACGCCGGGTGGGTTGGGTAATGCTACGTCGGATCATCTTGTAACTGGTTTGAATACGTATATGCATACGGTTGGTGCTAGGCAGCATAGAGACAAGAACTATTCTCAAAGAGATTTGTCTGGTTTCGCTCAGAATGCATTAGCGGGGGCTACGGGTGGCGCTAATCCATTGACTGCGGAACTTGCCCAGCAGGGGGCGGCAGAACTTGGTGGAGGTATCGGAGGTTTCCGGTACAGGAATCTTGTTACAGCGTTGAACAAGGTGCAGCGTGGAGTAGATCCTTTGAGGATGCGTAATGTCTGAGAGACTAGATCCTTATCAGATTCTTGATTTGACTCGTCAGCATATGGACGAGGAGAACGCCAAGATGTTTGCCAAGATTGCTTTGGCTGAGTCGGGCGGTGAAATAGAAGCAGTAGGCGATGAAGACTTTGGTTACAGTTATGGTTTGTGGCAGGTCAACCATCAACATCTAGAAGACCTGATTACAGAGGGAATCATTCAGGTCGATAAGGCAGACCAAAATATTGTAGAAGAAATACGTGAGGGAAGAGCAGAGGATTGGCGTTATGACCATCCATACCATACCGACTTATGGGCCAAGTATGGTCCTCAACTATTTGATCCTGAAGTTGCCTTTGAAGCAGCGATGATGGTTGGTTGGAAAGTCAGTTTTGGTGGCGATGTTTCAACTCCGTTGCGTAGAAATAATACGCCAGCGTTTGATGAATGGTCTACTAGCGACAACTTAGATGCGCCGGGTAAATTAATGGATAATACTGAATGGCATGGAATGTCGCCCAATGATGTTATCGATGCTATTACCCAAGAACAGTACCTAGATGATCCACAGGAATTCCAACTTGGACAGAATTTCTGGGAGCGCCTCAATCGGGCACGAGATGATGCAGATATAAAGTTCACACCGTTTCATGCGTTGTCAAATAGGAATGCGTTCAATCAGTTGCGTGACCAGATCAAAGTTTTTGATCCTGATCTATTCAGCCACATGATAAATCCTGATTCTGGATTTACTTCAGGCAACGCCACGTTCGTTGACTACAACTCTGAAGATGACATGGCTAACGCACCAGAATTATTCCGCAGGTACGGATTGCAGACTCATCCTGAGATGCCGTGGATCGTATCGACACTTGGTCAAGGACGCATTGACAGAGAAGGAGATATCGCTAGTCAGTTGTGGGACCGGGCGATTGCGTCGCTGGGTAGTCAGGACACGGTTATCTGATGACAGATTTGATGGAGGATCAGAATCCTGAATCACGGTTGGATGCTGCCTATCCTTATTATTCTAGTGTTCTTGAGCCGAAGGCTCCTCGTGAACACATCAAGTATATGTCGGATCTGTTGCGGGATGCTCACAAGATTGGGTTGAGTACCACCGGTCCAGATGCTGAACAGGACGCGGTTGTCGCGTTTGCAGACCAGTGGTTGAATGCCAATGCACATATAGGGTATGAAGAGTTGACTCAGGTGTTGCAACTGGCTGATGCTCAGGATGCTGTTGATTGGGCGTGGACGAATGCGTATCAGGAACTGGGTTTTGAGGAAGAAACCTATAAAGCAGATGTAAGACATGGCCTCAGTTATCTCAGTCCCTTCAACGCCTTTGGCGATGTGATAATGGCTGGATGGTCGGTCATTGGTGATCCGGCTTGGAGGACGGTAACTGGTAAACCCCAGTTGGGACCTATGCATCATTTGGAGCGTGGCTGGGATATTCTAACCAGTGGTGATGAGCGTTTGAAGGGGCACGATCCGAACCCGTATGGTGATCCATTGGCGAACATTACGGGTGTGCACAATTTGACAGATGCCGCATGGTTGGCGATTGATATCATCGATGCCGTTAGCCTGAAATATGGTGGTGCGATTATTGAGCCGACGAAACAATATTTTCGGAATGCTGCTGCAAGGGGTCGGGCGGCTCGGTTAGCGGAGCAGAGAATTGTTCAACGGCGACCTGCGGCACCTAGAGATGTTGCACCTGAAGATCTTTCTGAAGAATACATAAGCCAGATTGTTCGTAACGGTGGTTTCACTGATGGAGAACTTTATGGCCCTGTTTCGGGTGGTTCAGATGGTCCGTTTATTCCTATAACTGATCCACTTGAGATCTGGTCTTATCCGTTGCCGGTTAGGAAAATTATTTCTGGTGGTCAGACTGGTGGCGATGAGGCTGGTTTGTATGCGGGGCGGGATCTTGGCATTGAGACTGGTGGGACGGCTCCTGCTGGTTGGAGAACTGAAACCGGGTCTAATCCAGATCTGCGAGATTTCGGGTTGACGGAACATCACGAGTCGTCTTATCCAGCACGTACTAGGAAGAATGTGAAGGATTCTGATGGAACGATTTACTTCGATTTTCATGGAAGTTCTGCGGGGTTGCGTGTAACTAGAGGAGAAGCAACGCGACTTGGCAAAGAGTTTCTATTGATAAATCAAGGATGGATTGAGAAGAACGGCGCGTTGGACAGTCTGGAGGGGATGACAGCGGTTCGCGCGTGGTTGATCAATAAGAATATCAGAGATTTGAATGTTGCTGGCAATAGGCAATCTTCTCCACCTTACGATTTCGATATGTTCACCAATGTAAGGAATTGGTTGAATGACATACTTGGGGAGCCTCCAGAAGAGTTGGGGTTCACTGGTACACGAGGGAACCGGTATGAGGTTCCTAGAAAGTTGGAGGTTCCAGAGGGTGTTGTCACGCAGCAGCAGCACCAAAGGGATCTTGTGGGTCGTGTCGCTGAGAAGCGGGCGGCTAGAGCCAGAGAGAATCGCATTCACGATAAGCCGATTCAAATGAATTTTGTATTTGGAGAAGGGGGAACTCTGCCTGCTGCGGAACATATCAAGTCCAGCAATACCTTTGATGCCATTGTCGCTGGTGAAAGAACGGCAACGACGAGGCGGGGTTCGCAGTTAAATCATGTCAATGTTGGGGATACGGTTACGTTTGCGCGTGGTGGAGATCGGGTCACTGTTCGGGTTACCGGCAAGCGCACGTTGGAGAATGAGACTCCTGAAGATTGGGCTAGGCGAGAGGGTTATGATCCGCAGGCTGCGGCTGATAATTGGACTGAGGGCAAGAAGTTCAGTGAGCAAACGCAGATTAAATTTGAGGTACTTGATGATGCGGTAGGTAAGGTAGAGGCTCCGGTAAATGTAGCATTTCTTCAGCACGCCAAGGTCGAACATCGTCGTGGTGTTGTCGATGAGTTTGATGTGCACGAGATCGATGCCGACATCAGGGCGCAGCCTCCCTCTCAAACGGACCCGCTGATTGAGCCGCCGCTTGAACCCAAACCTGTCGATGGGTGGCAGGACTCGCATATGAAAAGGGGTATCCGTCAGCATGAAGGGCGTCTAGTCAAGCCTCAGACTCGTGTGATGGGTGTGGAACGTGGTGTAAGAGATGATGGAACAATTGACTATGGCACGTATTTCTACACGGACAAGATGTTCCAAGCCGAACCTCTGACTCCATTGATCAAAGAGATCAAGGAGCGTGTTGAGGAAATCACTGGCTACGACTTCGATATTGTTCTTGCCCAGCGTTATCAGGATGGTTCCACGGATCTGGGTTGGCATAGTGATTTGGCTCAGAAGTGGGATGCGGAAAACAACAGGGCTATTCGTGAAAAAGGTACTAAACCGGAATCGGTTGTTGTTTCTGTGAACTTTGGTGCTACACGAGATTTCGCATTCACCAATACGAAAACCGGTACGCCGATGCCTGCTAATCAGCGGGTGTTACGTCTAGGAAATGGCGATGTGTTGATCATGATGGAGGGTACGAATGCGAACTATCGGCATTCTATTCTTAGGGCAGATCCGAATGATGTCGGGTTGCGAATCAATCTGACTTTCCGTCGGCTTGACCCCGAGTTGCAGGCTGTTCCTCGCCGCGTATTGGCAGATACCACAGATATTACTGCCAGAATCAGCAAATTGCAGGCAGAGCAAACAGAACTTGCCCAGAAGGCATCGAAGTCTGATTCTGAGAAGAAACGCTTCTTGGAGATAGAGAAAGAAATTAAGGATCTGATTGATACAAAAATCGAAAGCAAATCAATTGATCCGTCGGTGCAAGATCCTTCAGAGATTGCTGCCCAAATCGGCAGACTGGAGAGGGAGAAGGCAGAGATCGTCAGGAGAGGATCGAACGCTTCGCCTGCTGAGAGGCGACGGTTGAGGGAGATACAGGAAGAAGTCAGGGGTTTGAGGGAGGCTCGTGAGGGTGTCGCTGCGGATGCTGGTCCGCGTGAGGGAACACCGGTTAATTATACGAAAGGTCAGAACCCTATTCTTTCAAACTTTGCTGAACTTCCGTTCCGGTTCAGGGGTAGGGAGTTCAAGACTGCGGAGGGTGCGTATCAGGCTTACAAGGGCGGTGGGTATAGGCCGGGTTATGAGAATCTAACTGGGTTGGGGGCTAAGAATAAGGGTCGGGGAAAGCATACGAAGACAGTGAAGGTGGATGGCGAGTATTGGAATGTAGATTTGATGCGCGAGATTCTTCGTCAAAAGTACATGCAGGTACCTGAGTTTCGTGATGCTTTGAATGCTACGACTGGTTCGATTACTCATCCTGTTGGCGACGCATTTTGGAAGAGGCAGTTTCCTGAGTTGTTGGAGGAGTTGCGTGGGTCGAAGGTTGGGATGGGTGATGCTGGGCGCACGATCAGGTATGCGACCGATGAGCCGGTAGAGGGTCCACCCGGTACACCTGCGTCAGAGTTGTCAGAATTTGGAGATTACCCGGCTGACTGGGACCATCTGCTAACTCCAGAAGAAATTCAGGAGAGGTTAGCATTCGAGGGTGGTGATGCTGCGCGCTTCGGTGACGAGTATGGGAGTGGTATGGCCGAACTTCCACCCCGTCAGGAGGGTTCACCCG